>OODA01000050.1_pt1 | contig 106781 bp, 98 predicted proteins | sample 1671341 | NCBI WGS metagenome assembly OODA01 (sample SAMN06348147, study PRJEB24527) | human gut metagenome | biome: human gut; feature: ankylosing spondylitis patient; material: feces | host: Homo sapiens | place: China | collected 2015-10 | reverse complement strand
TCAGTTTAACAGATTTTTGGGGATTTTGCGACTGCACTTACAGGGTACTACTCCAGACCTAAGTTAGGACCCAAGTCAACACATAAGGAAAAATCCTGGTATTCCGCTCGCTGCCACAAAGGAGGAGCAGTTATGAACGCACGTGATTTCTATGCAGGATGTCAAGGCTTTTGCGAAAGGCAGCGACGAGGAGTATCTGCTCATCTTTGGCAATTGCTTTAACTCGAAAACGAAAACTGACTACGATACTTTTGATTATCGCGGGTATCTGTATAACCGGCAGACGCAGCGCTTCGACAGGATATAGGCTGCGCAAAAGGATACAGAAGCGGCGCGGGATGATTCTCAGGTGGAACCATCCCGCGCTTTACTATTTAGAGATATGAGACGGGGGTAACCGAAGTGTTCGGCCTTTTAGTTTGTAATTTTATCAATGGTTCTGACTAGTTCATTTTGCATTTCATTCAGTTCATCAACGATATCTCTCAGCATACTTGCACCCTGCGTTTTGTCAATAATTCCACGCAATTCTTCGCGATCATCAGGAATGTTCTCCGCAATATAGTCAAGTAAAATACAAGCAAGCTCAACTTCTGGTTCTTCAATATCAGAAATTTCCATTACACCATAATTGATTGCGCTCCATATATTTCTAATTTCTTCATTTAGTGTAATAGAGGTACATTGATAATTCTCCGGATCATCATTCCATACGAAATCTACACAAGTGAGGTTATTTATGAGAGATAGATCACGTTTATTTATAATGGCAATTTTGAATTTGGTATTTGTAACTTTATCCATAGAGAACGTTATTAGCATAGGTGTTGGTACATTGGGAAAGTGTTTTAATTTGGATGAAATATACCACCTATACTTGGTAAGACAATCTGTACATTCTTGTTCTATGATAGCCGAAAATGTATCAACATTTCCTGAGTAATTTTGCAGTTTCTTCCGCATTGACGAAGAAAGAAATACTCTTTTAGCTGCTTTCAAATACATCAACGGCTTACGTAACGAACTTATCCATTTTTCAAAATCATGCTCTACAAGTAATTTCTCAGGTTCTTGATATATTTGATTTATCCGCGCAATGGTCTGTTCAAGACAAGTACAATACGGAATTAAAACTTGCTCCAAATTTTCTTTTTGTGCTTGTTTTTTGCTTTTTCGATGTTCCGACGCAGAAGTTGATATGTAGGTAACAATACCGCCTACTACAACAGATACTAAAGTCCAAATCTGAGTAGAGTTATCTATAATGAATTCCTTTAATTCTTCCATGCTAATCTCTCTTTCATTTACACATTATTACAATATAAAATACCATTGTTTTTATAATCGCAATTGCAGCCATATTCCATTCGTCCCCGCCGTGCGGATTGCGGGAATGCAGAAGAAAACACCTCTCCTTCTTCTGCATTTTCGCCCAAAAGGAAGTCTGTGCCATGTGCCTGCACAGGCTTCCTTTTGCATTTTCTGAGCAGTCGTTGCAAGCTGCCTTTTGCAGTTTGTACATACGCCTGCGAAGAAAATCTGGGGTGTTCAGAGGGGAGCAATCCCCTCTGACGCTGGGTTTCCAATAGGGGCGCGCAGCATCCCTGTTGGCACACGATTTTGCTTCGCAAAGTCTAGTGTGTTATACCTTTGCTTCCGTCTGACGCGGGAAAGGGGTTGACGGCGTACTCTGCGGTGCGGCAGAGTGTGGCAACAAACACTTTTTCGCGGCAGTAGGACAGGCGGATTTTGTGATGTGAGCTACAGCACAAACGCAGGATTTTTGAGAAGCAAAATCTGCCTGTCCAGAAAAGGAAGCGAAGGTATATAAAGCCCGCCGCAGCGGCGCTCCCCCCCGTCTTTATGGCATCTCTTTCCGAAGCGTATCCAGCGACTGTTCCTCCAGCAGCTTTGTCCGGTTCTCGCTCAGATGAAAATGTATCGCCGCACCGATCAGCGTGTGCTCGATATCATCTGTGAAACCGAAGCGATACAGAAGATACGTCTGCTCCCGCGGCTCCAGCTTGTCCAGTGCCGCATAAAGCTCCCACAGGTTTTCCGCTTTGATGAAGGCTTGCTCCGGAGGCAGGGCATACGGATCGGCAATCGCCTCAATCCGCAGCAGCCGCTCATCGCTGGGTAGAATCTCATCAAGGTACACTAGCTCAAGGCCAAGGCCTTCCACACCGTCTTTCACTTTTACAGTTGCCATGCGATGCTCGAAAGACATCTGCGCTGTATGTACGAGGTCGAGCATGGCGTTCTTGATGGCAGGCGCGGCATAGGTCAGGAACTTGATCTTCCGCGCCGGATCAAAGCCGTCAACGGCACGCAGCAGACCAATGCTGCCCTCCTGCACCAGATCATCTACATCGATATTCAGGTCGCTGCCCTCCAGCGACGCACTCCGATATATGAGGTCAGCCGTCTGAACGATGAAGCCCATATTCTTTTCAACAAGAATTTCCCGCGCGGCCTCATCGCCCTTCTGAGCCAAGGCGCAAAGCCGCTCATTGGTCATGCTGGTCGAATTCATCGCTTGCCGCCGTGCCGGTCATGGAGAGGAACAGCCTCCTGACCTGTGCCATGTCAACACCGGGAAGATGGGAAACGGAGGCCGCCACCGCGTCTGCAATCTGTTCCTTTGTGATTTTCCGGTTCAGCTTTTGGCCGCCCTTGGTCAGTTCCGCATAGATGCTCTTCATCGCCTGCGCCGTGAGCTGGCGCGTGGGCGGCATCTCCGCCTCGGTTTCCTTTTTCACGTCGCGGACAGCCTTCATAAAGGAGCTCTGAATGGAGCTTAAATCCGCCTGATCGATGGGCGTCCGCAGACTTTTGACCTCGTCCGCGGCCTGCGGCGACGCGCCCAGCATGGACGCAACCATCGAATAGAGCTGGTTCTGCGCGGCAAACCCGGCGGTCAGTTCGTTATCCAGATACCGGGCAATTTGGTATGTGGTGTCGGCAAATTGCGGATTTTCCAGAAGGTAGCTGACGATTTTCGGATTGACCTTCTGCGTGTAGAGATTCCGCGCCGCCTCGACGGAAAGGCCCAACTCCGAGACGTCGTAGTTTTTGCGATCTGGCTCATCCACCTCACCTAGCAGGAAGTCGGTGGACACCTCAAACGCGCGGGCAATGCGGATAATGCTCTCGTCGCCCAGTTTGTCCGTCTTGCCGCTGATGAAGCGGCTCAGCGCACTTTCGGAACAGCCGATTTTCGCGGCCAGCTCCGCCTGCGTGACCTTCCGGGATTTCATCAGGTCTTGGATACGGTCGCGGATTTTTCCGGGGAGATATACGGTTTCATTGTCCATATGGCATACCTCCTTCATATAGTTCGTCTTATCAAGATTTGCTGACATGGTCGATACAGTCTTCAATGCTCTTTTTAATTCCCTTTTTTACAGCGATATGGCAAAGAATACCGTAGTAATCCTGCCACAAATTTGCCTTGCTTGGAGATTCGCCTGCTGCCGCAGCCGCGCACTGAGACGGCTGTACCGGCAGAGAATTTGCAATTTGCAGCATAGCATTGATTGTAGGGTACTTTTTCCATAATTCAAGATCAAGGCGCATGGCTTCTTCATCCGTTCCATACGCAATCGTATTTTGGATTCTGAGTAGGTCGGTCGCGACATCTGCACAATCATGTGCCTCATTGATGGCCTTCCACGTCGCAACTTTCACATCATCTTTGAAATGAATCTTCCCCATCTTTTGCGCTCCTTTCAAATTTGTTTCTCCATAGATCATTTTGTAAAAATAGGTTGTCTTTGCACTATTCCTTCCCATTCCAGACATACGCCGTATACCGTCCGCCGCTGAGTTTGATGATCTCGCCGGATTTCAGTAGCTCTGCCAGCGCGCGCTGGACGGTGATCTGACTGATATCCGGGCATTTTGCCATGATCTCACTCTTGGTGATCTTGCCGAGGTGGTTTTTGATGATCTCGCGCACCCGGTCTGGCTTGGAAAGCCCCTTGGTGGTCAGCAGCTCGATCCGGCTCTCAAAATCCCGATAAGCCGCCGCCAGAACGCCCAGCATATAGGTGACAAAAGGCGCATAATCGTTCGTCCCCTCGTGCCAGTTGTAGGAGCTGGCTTGCAGGGCTTCATAATAGGTCTCCTTGGTGTCGGAGATTAGCTTTTCGATGCTGATATATTTGCCGACGATATAACCGGAGCGGTACAAAAGCAGCAGCGTCAGGAGCCTACTCATGCGGCCGTTGCCATCGTTGAAGGGATGGATGCAGAGAAAGTCCAGAATGAAAATGGGAATCAGCAGAAGCGGATCCAATTCCGCATCCTGCATCGCCTCTTGAAAGGCGCTGCACAACGCCGTGACGGCCCCCGGCGTTTCCCACGCGGAGACAGGCTCAAAACGGACGATCTTCCGTCCATCCGGCAATTCCTCGGCAATCACATTATCCGAGTTCTTGAAGCTGCCGCCGATGGACTTACCGCTGTACTTGTACAGATCCCGATGAAGCTGCAAGATAACGGACGGCCTAGGCGGGATATAGTCATGGCTCTCATGAATCGTCGCAAGTACATCGCGGTATCCGGCAATCTCTTTTTCACTGCGGGTCTGGGGCATGGTCTTCTCACGGACGATTTTTTTCAGGCGGTCGTCTGTTGTGATGATGCCCTCGATACGGTTGGACGCTTCGGTGCTCTGGATCTTCGCAACCTCCAGGAGATTGGACAGCGCATCCGCTTTGGCCTCGATAAAGAGGTTCTGCTGCCCCTTATACTCGTGGATCCGCGTCAGATACGCCACGACCTCCGGCGTCAGGAGCTGATTGTATTCTGCTTTGAAGTGAAAGGCTCTCATTCAAGTTCCTCATTTGCGTTTTAATTTTATCATAATCGCTTCGATGATACAATTATAGTATACCCGTACAACAACATCACGTCAATCTCAATTTCATCATTTCTGCGTAAATGATGAAATTGGTAAGGCAAATGATAACGCCGCGCGTTCCAAACCATCGCCCTCCGGCTTGCATTTCTGCAAGATTTCAGGAGGGAGTTTTTGTTTTCTTGAACATGCGCCGGATTCCACAGGTCTACGCCGATTTCTCCGTATATTCAGGTGACAAGGAAAAATTGTCAGAAAATCTGAAAGGAGAAAATGCCTATGAACCTATTTGATACCGTGAAGGCTGCCGTCACCCCGCGCATGGCGGCGGAGCGGTACGGGCTGCCGATCTGGCAAGGCAGCATGGTCCGCTGCCCCTTCCACGCCGACCGCACACCCAGCATGAAGCTGAACGAGGACTACTTCTACTGCTTCGGCTGCGGGGCAAGCGGCGACGTGATCGACCTTGCGGCAAGGCTGTTCGGCCTGAGCGGCTATGAGGCGGCGAAGAAGCTGGCGGCGGATTTCGGCATCACCGAACAGAAGCCGTCCATTCTCGCAAAGCTACAGCGCGGCAAATCGCAGGCGGAAACCGAGCGGGAAAGCTTCCGCGTATTGCAGGATTACCTGCGCATCTTGCAGGACTGGAAGGAAAACTGTGCCCCGCAGTCGCCGGAGGACGGCATCGACCCGCGCTATGCGGAGGCCTGCCATATGCTCGAGCGCATCGGGAATATGCTGGACATTCTGGCCTGCGGCACGCCGCAGGAGCGCGCCGAGGTGGTGGCCGACTTGCAGAAGGACGATCGGCTCATGCGGATGGAGGCGCGAAACCGGCAAATTAAGGGGGAAGCACATGGAACAAAATGAACCGCCGCGCTGGATTCAGGACAAGCACTTCAACGAAGTCCTGTTCTGCGAGGACTTTCTATCGGCGCACCCGATGGTCTGCGTGGACGGCAGCTTCTTCACCGTGGAGGGCCGCGTTGCTGACGAAGAGGGCATCCGCAAGCAGATCTATGAGATGCTGCGCCCGCATTTTACGAGCGGCACGGCTCGCCGCGCCACCACTCTTCTGGAAACGCTCAGGCTGGAAGCCTACACGCCGGAGCTGCCCATTCAGGAAGACCGTATTCATGTTGCCAACGGCACGCTGTTTCTCAGCGGCGCGTTCCAAGCCGAGAAGGAATTCTGCCGCAACCGGCTTCCCATCCGATATGACCCAAGCGCGCCGCAGCCGGTGACATGGCTGCGGTTTTTGTCCGACCTGCTGGAAGCGGAGGACATTTTGACCTTGCAGGAGTACCTCGGCTACTGCCTGATTCCGACGAACCGCGGGCAGGCGATGATGCTGCTCAAGGGCAACGGCGGCGAGGGCAAGAGCCGCATCGGCGTGGTGATGCAGAAGCTGCTCGGCAGCAACCTGAAAAACGGCAGCATCGCCAAGGTGGAGCGCAGCCCCTTCGCCAGAGCCGATCTGGAGCACGAGCTGCTGATGGTGGATGACGACATGAAGCTGGAAGCGCTGCAATCCACCCACTATCTCAAGTCCCTCATCACCGCCGAAATGCCGATGGACTTGGAGCGCAAGGGCGAGCAGAGCTATCAGGGCAAGATGTACGTCCGCTTTTTGGCCTTTTCCAACGGGGATCTCGAATCGCTCTACGACCACTCGGACGGCTTTTACCGGCGGCAGCTCATCCTGTCGGTGAAGAAAAAGCCGCTAGATCGCGCGGATGACCCCTTTCTCGCGGATAAGCTCTGCGGCGAGATTGAGGGGATATTCCTCTGGTGTCTGGAGGGGCTGCGCCGCTTGCAGGCCAATAGCTTCCGCTTCACCGAAAGCTCGCAGACGAAAGCAAACCGTGAGGATGCGCGCCGCGAGGCCGACAATGTGCTGCTGTTTCTGCGCTCTGAGGGCTACATCCGCTTGAAGGCCGACAGCGCCATCCCGTCCGCCGCGCTGTACAGCATCTATTGCCTGTGGTGCAGCGACAACGCCTACAAGCCGCGCTCCGCGCGGACGGTGAGCATGACCCTCAAAAAGCACGCCGACGAGTTCGGCCTGGAGCACGACAATCACATCCAGAACGCCCTCGGCAAGCGAGTCAACGGCTTCTGGGGCATCGAGGCGCTGGTCGCGCCGCCGGTTATATGAGATCAGACACGAAATTCTCCATCCCATCCATCCCAAGCATCCCCAAAACCCCGGATGGATGGGATGGATGGGATAGATGTTTTTCAGTTTACCCGCAAAGGAGGACGCAATGGGAAAATTATATTATAAGGAACTGCCGCTGTTTCACTTGTACGACAGCGACTTGACCGGCACGCAGAAGCTGCTGATGACGCTGCTTCTGGTGAATCAGTTCGACATTTACGACTTGAGCTGCCTTGCGCGGATGCGCACGGAGGACGTGGCCGCCGATCTGGCAGCGCTGAAACAGAAGGGGTATCTGCAAGACAGGTGAAAATCGGAAAGAAATTTGCGCGGCGGCGAAAGGATTTTGCGAAACCGCGCTGCTCGGAACCGCGCACCGGCTTCACGGATGTGCGTGGTGCTGCACGGTTTAGAGCGAAGTCACACGGATTCGGAAAGTCGATCCCCCTCGCTTACGAAGAAGGCATCGACCGCCGCGTTTCCAGCGGATTTGAGGAAAACAGGATATTACGCCAAACAGCGAAGCAGGTTTTCGGAAACGCAAACCCGCTTCGCTGTTTTCATCACAAGAATTTGGGAGGATTTTATGAGCATCAGAAATGAGATCAAGGCGCAGATCGTCCGCGCCGGATTTACCATGCAGGAGGTCGTTGACCGGCTGGCTGACGAATACGATTGGAGCGACAGCGTCTCCAATCTGTCCGCAAAGCTGCAAAGGGAGAGCATCCGCTACAAGGAGGTCGTGGAGCTGGCCGACGTGCTGGACTGCGACATCGTTTGGGTGAAGCGAGGGGAACGCCGATGAAAGCACAGTACGCCATTCTCCGATTTGCCAAGTACAAGGGGCCAGAAATCGGCCACATCGAGTCCCACAACGAACGCACCAAGGAGAAATACGCCAGCAACCCCGACGTGGACACGGCGCGCAGCCACCTCAATTTCCATCTGGTGACGCCGCAACGCAAATACCGCGCCGAGGCGGAAAAGCAGATCGCCGAGGCTGGCTGCCGCACCCGTTCCGACAGTGTGCGTGTGGTGGAGGCGCTGGTGACGGCCAGCCCGGAGTTCTTTAAGAGCAAGAAAAAGGGCGAAATCAAAGCCTACTTTCAGGAGGCGCTAGGCTTTATCCAAGAGCATCAAGACCCGAAAACCATTATATCTGCCGTGGTGCATATGGACGAGAAAACGCCCCATATGCACCTTTGCTTTGTCCCGCTGACAGCGGACGGGCGGCTCTCCGCCAAGGAGATCGTCGGCAACAAGAAGAAGCTGACGCAGTGGCAGGGCAGGTTTTGGGAGCACATGGTCAAAAAATACCCCGATCTGGAGCGCGGCGAGAGCGCCAGCGAAACCGGGCGCGACCATATCCCGCCGCGGCTGTTCAAGGAGGCTGTCCATCTGAACCAGATGAAGGAGCAGATCATGGCGATTCTGAACGACACCAATCCGTTCAACAAAAAGGCCAAGCTGGACGAGCTGGAAGCGCTGCTGGGCAAGTACGTTCCCGGCGCGGAAGCCCTGCGGACAAAGCTCAAGAAGTATGACGCGGCCTACAAGACCCTGACCGCCGAGAACGCGGCACTCGAAAAGCAGCTGGGCGCTGCCTCCAAGGAAAGCGTTCTGAAAAAATTGGAGATCAACGAAAAGCTCCGGGAGCTGGACGAGCTGCACCGCATGGTGGACGGCATCCCGCCGGAGATTTTGCAGGCGGCGAAGCAGGTGGCCGCGCATAAGCCGCAGGAAAGATGAGGAAACTAAGGATGTTAAAGGAGGCTGGTTCTATTTGGAGATGAACGTCAGAGACGATCAGAAGCTTGTTGAAATCTGGCTGACGAATGCAGAAAAAATTGACCCCGTCCTGCGGGAGGGGCTGAAAGAGATTTACGCCAAGTATAAGACGAAGAAATACATGGTCGCCGTGTTCGAGTCCGGCAAGGGTGATCTTTATGAGAACACGCGGGATCTGCTGCTCTTCAACCGCCGCCGCAGCGCCGAAAAGGCCGTGCAGCAGGCGAAAAAGCAGAAGGCCGTGGGCATGGAGCGGTAAGCAGCGGGCGGAAGGGAGCAATCCCTTCCGCCCGTTTTCTTTTTATAAGTGTCAAATTTACTCGTGCGTTTATATGCCTTAAGCGTGGATAGCAGCGACTATTTATTTGCACAGCGATAAAAGAGCCTGTCCTTCAGAATGGTTTTGACTGGCTCGGGAATCTTTTTAGAATCACTTATTGCCTCTGCGATCGTGTCTTTTATGCTGATACGGCTTCTTCGAACATCTGCAATAGCTTCTTTTGCTGTTACTTTACTGCGTGCACTTCGCACGAGCGATTCCATAAATCTTTGAAAGGAATCCATGTATCCCTCTTTGATTCCTTTGTTTACATCAATTGCAACATAATTCTGAAAATTTAGAGGGTCCCGCATTCCCGGATTGTTTTGCAGAACGATAATCTCTGTTTCTCCAGAGTACTGCCATTTAATCCGCCTTTCCAGATTGTTTTTGAATTCTACAAATACCTGATCACTGAAATACCAATCGACACCTGCCACGTTAGTCGCCTTCCTATAGCACCTATCCTTCGCCTTTGCAAAGTCGTTGCTATATCCAATCGCATAAACCGAGCAATACTTCCCAGAATTATAGTGTATGTAGTCAAATTCACGAATAATATCAAGCGAAGCTTGATTGGTGGGACGAACAAATAGAAGTACCACAATTTCCAGATTTTCTACTTCTTTCTCACATCTAATGATTTCGTCATATGTATTTGCTGCAAACATATTTCCACCCAGTCTTTCTATTCCATAATATCGTACTGCTTCATCAGCTCAATGCGCTCCTTGGCCAGCTTGATGGAACCGGAGGTGCTGCTGTCTGCGCCAGACTTCTTCTCACTGGCATAGTGGACGAGGCGCTGCACCCACGCGATCGGCAGCAGGTACGGGCGCTTTTTGAGGTACGGGTAGCGCGATTCCAGATACGCTTTTTGGAGAAAAATCGTGCGTAAAACGGTGTTTTTTCTCCCCTTACGGCTCGATTTCACGGCGTTCAGCGTGACGGTGGAGGAATGGAGGCGCGTCAGGTCGTTGGAGCCGTACACGCCGCCGCAGAGGCTGTCGTGCAGTAGCGGTTCCACGTCTAGGGAAGCATCCCACGGCACGGGCAGGTCGAAGTCAATACCGAGATAGTCTTTGGTAATGCGAAACACCGCTGCGGCAAAGGTCGCCGCGTGGACGCTCTCACACTGCTCGTGCAGGCGCTGCCAGTCGATCTCCGCGTGATACGCCCGCGCCCACAGGCCGATGTCGCAGAACTGCCGCAGCCCGATGCCGCTGCGGACGAAGTGCTTGTAGGCGTGCAGGATCAGGTACAGCAGGTGCTCGTGGGGCGGCATGGCGAGAAAGCTGTCGGTTTCGACGGGTTTGAGGCTGGCAAAGAAGTGGTTCAGCTCGTCGTGGGCGTCCTCAGAAGAATCGAATAAGTGTCGGTGCAGCTCGATGTAAAGTGGGCTGTCGCTTTTTGTGTAAGATACCTCGTCCGCTGTGGCAAACTCGTCCGCAGGCGTGCCGGTGCGCAGGCCGTTCGCCAGAAGCTGTTCGCGGCAGGCCATAAACTCCGCGTCAGGGATATAAAGATCGTCGTCCGCACTGATGCGGTGATCCTTGAGCGGGTACATGCGGCTGCAAAGCTGACCTTTAACCACGATGGGATGCAGACCCACGGTGCGAAGTTTTCGGTAGAGGTCAGCGAACTCCGCCGAGCGTACCGTCTGGTTCAGCATCTGCCCGATAACCTGCTGTTTGGTCACGGCAAACAGAGCGGCGTTTTCCTCGGCGGCAGGCGTCTTACGGACAGCCTCGAAGACGATCGGCAGCAGCTTCTGCTGCCCCGCCAGCGCGAAAACGGTAGGCCAGTCCACGTTTTCAGCGGGGATCTCCCCGCCGGAAACGGCAGCCTTGGCGATATGAAGGAATTGTCTCTCCGTGGCGGTCAGGGTCATGTTCGTGTGTCAAGCCCTTTCTTTGTGTTTTTCGATGGCGTGAGCGATGAGCAGCGATGTAGAGCCAATGAACGCGCCCAGCGTGTTGCAGATCACGTCGTCCACCTCCGCCATGCCGAGAGCGTAGCGGTACTGGGCATACTCGATTCCCGCGCTGAGCGCGCAGCCGACGAGCGTTGTGAGGATGATTCTACTCCAGCGGTGCCACTTTCGCGGCAGGGCGTTGGAAAGCGTCAGCCCCAGCGGGAAGAAGAGGAAGGCGTTCATCAGCATCTCGCGGTAAATCTCCGGCTGTATCCGCGCGGCGGTCAGGGAGGCAAAGGGGGCAAGGATCAGACCGGTGCCGCCCTCGGCGCGGCTGAATAAGGTTGCGTAGAGGATGGCGGCGGTTATCAGGAGCGCCAGCACAAGGTTCCCACACCGCCAGCGCCTCGCCCCCACGCGGGCAGGCAGCGCACCCCAAGCGGCAAGAGCCAGCGCCATAAAGGTGATAATGCCGATGAACGAACGGGTGTAGATGTAGTGAAGCATCAATGCAATTTTCCTCGAACCGGTGCAATTACGTGGTCTTTTACAATGCTGCGGAAGTAGGCATACTCTTCGCAGCGGCGATATGCCAGCCAGAATATGGCATTGGGCACAATCGCCGTGACCATTGTCATGACTGCAAAACGCAAAACCGTTGTTGCAGAAGATAGAACTACATGCCGGATTGTCAGCATGGCAATCAAAACAGCTGTGAGCAGGAGAACTCTCCTGAAATAACGGGCGAAGAAAGGCATACATGAGACTTCAAACCCATACCTATGGAGAATAAGCGGATCATACCACAGGCTGATTGCTGCCCGCGATAAAAATGTGGCAAACAGAACGCCAAAAACGCCCCACAGTCTCCCAAGAACGATTGAGAGAACTATATTCAGAATTGCCACAAGAATTGGTCTGAACTTTCCCTGCTTAAATAGCCCAAGTGTTGAACGGAACACCCAAAGCGTGTTCATGTAACCTGCCACAAAGAAGTTGATTGCAATGGCAATCGATATGGGAAGCCCCAGCACAAATCGGCCACCCGCCCATATCTGTACAAACGGATCTAACAATGTGACCAGCGCAATAAAGCTGAACCCATACAACCAAAAATTCAGGAATTCAACTTTCTTGAATAGTGCATAGCCCGCATGTTTATCTTCCGTCGCAAAAAAGTTTCCAAGGCTTCCTGTGATAGCCGCTGTTATCTGACAAAGCACACTTGTAACGGAATCGCATATGAGCGTGTAATTCGATAATCGCCCAACCCATAAAACGCCGACAACGGCAGAAATAATAATGTTATCCGTTCCATTCAGCGCAACATGACCGACTTTTGTCAGAAAAAGGGCACCTGTATCTTTCAATAGCTGCCGTTTTTCATCTCCATTCAACCTATCATTCTTATATTTCGATATTTCCGGATATCGTTTTTCTGCCAAATGTGCTACATAGGCATTAACACAAAGCGTTCCCGCAAGTTGAATTAGAAGATAACTCAAGTAGGCTCTAAACAGCAGGAGCAATAAAACTTGCAGTGCCGTTTGAATAATCGCAATGGTATTCCGGGCATTCGTTTGCACATATTCTTTTTGATCTGCTAAAAAAAGTGTTCCCTTGCAGGCCGCAAAGCAATATGACAAGCCGGAGTTCAAAAGGAAAATTATATAGTACAGTGTTAACCATGGAACATCTGGCTTATCCTTGATGATGACGTCCATGAAAGGGATAATGCAAACGCCTATCCCCACGATTGCCATTCCCACCGCAAAGTACGCTTTTTTATAGAAATAAAGAAGCTCCGCAACTTTCTGATAATTCTTTTTTGCCATTGGCTCGTACATGTGATAAACCATCGCTGAGCCAAAGCCTAATTCCGCAAGGGAAAGAACCGTCAGAATGTTACTGTATAATCCATTCACACTAAGGTAGGCTTCATCCAAGCAGTGAATGAAAATAGTTCTAACCGCAAAATTAAGAATAATTGTGAGCATTCTTCCCAGCAAGCCCGTTGCCAAGTTAAGTGCAGAATTCTTCAAACGGCTGTTTCCCATTGAGTCAATCTCCAAATCTCCTAATAAAGCGGCTTTCCTTTTCCTTGCAGGGTATACCAAGCATAGCGCAAGAAAAACCTGAACTTGCGCTTTGCCTTTTGCAGCAGCGTCTCCTGAAAAAAAGTCTCAATTGCTCCTTCTAAATCACACCTCTCTGTATAGGCATAAAACGCAGCTCTCTGCGCCCCTTCATCAAAAGATGTAAGCAAACTTTGATTGTATTTCAGGATTTTATCAATTTCAAACTGGCGACGAATAGTCTTGCTTCTGTTCAAAAAGAGAGTTCCTTTTTCTGAATTTACAATGACCGCCGAAAGGCCATTGTTGTCATCCATATCCGGTATCGAAATCTCTGCACCCCAGAGGTCTCCAATTGTCAGGTCGCTGCCACTTTTAAAACCCCGAAACTGACAAGAAAAACAGCTTTCTTTTAGGGACACGCCCCGAAAATAGCCTTGCATATATGTATCAAACGTCATGGGTTCCGAATGGACTCTTCCATTTTCAAACTCCATTCGCACAGAGCTATTATGCCAGCCCTTCTTCTTGTTACGAAACTCCATTTTTGTAAGCTTTGCGCCATATTTCCTTTCCTGCATACCAATATACGTTTGCAGCATATGGTCGCTGGGAATCCCATGGCAGATCAACTCCACAAGAAGCAGATTTGGATACTCTCTTCCAAGAAATGTGCGCAGTCCCGCGACCTGGCAGGGGCACCCGCTGAATAAAACCTTGCATCCCTTTTCAAGCACGTCTTTGACTTCCCGATAGCAATACCCCACATCGCTTTGGGCATACTTGGAGCCCATCATCCGCAGAATATCTTCCTTGGCATTGGAAAGAATGTGCTTGACATGAAACTCGTCATCAAACACCGCGCCGCATACGTATCCGCCATCGCGGAGCATTTGATCGGCAAGCTCATAAAATACACCGCCTGAGCTGCTGCGCATACGCATAGGGTCATTCTCGCTTTTGGCTGCAAAGGCTACAGGATACCCCTCATCAGGTTTTCCTTTGTTCCCCAAAATTGGACAAGCCTTTTCACATTGGTTGCAATGAATGCAAATGTCTTCTTTGATCTGAGGATATCTAAAATCCAGATGCACCTTGTCCAGGCTGATCGCATCTACCGGGCAAGCATTTATGCAAGCGCCGCAGATCGCGCATTCTTGAACCGAAACCTTATCAATCATTTCTCCCCATCCCTCAGCACTTCGTCTATATACGCCTTTGCATGGTCGATCTCATTTTTCAGGCAACGGTACACGGCTGTCCAATCCGTACCAACCGGGATCTCCATCTCTGTTGTTACCATGTGGTCAGATAGCCCCAGCATGGCGGTAAAATCGCGCATACGCGTGTTGATTTTCTCCGTGCGCTCCACGACGGCGAATTCCTTCTCAAATATCACCGAGAACGCCGTTGCATGGAAGGAGTTGGAAAGCACAAAAGCCGCGTGCTGCATGAGGCCCAAAAACGCCTCCGGGCCACAGAGTGGGAAGCAGCGTTCGGCGTATGGAAGCTTGAAGACCGAGTAGATATGCAAGCCTCGTTCCGCCGCAATTCTCTCCGCCAACTTACAAATGACGGCACTTTTTTCGCAGTCATATACCAGCAGGTATGGTTTCTCGCAGTGCTCCGGCTTCTCAGCCATCGCCTCCCATTGCGCTCGTTCAAGCAGAAACACCGGGTCAAGGACAGTCGTAGCATTCTGAATGCCCAGTGACTTTAATACAGATAAACCCGATCGCTCACGAACGGCAATGTGATGCAATCGGTGCAGATACTGCGCCGTCACATTATGTAATTCCTTCGGGAACTCGTCCACAGCAAAGCTGGCCGCGTAGGATGCTCGAATGCCATGCGGCGCAAAATCCAGATAGAAGGCCGGGTCTTTCCCGTTCGGGAACAGCGGATTCCATATCTGGTCGCTCCCAGCGAAAAAAACATCCGCTTCGGGAGGATCGGCCTTTAGCTCCTCATTAGAGGCATACCGTCTGGTCAGATCAAGATGCTTGGCCGTGAAACTGTCAAACGCCTTCTTTCTCGGCAACACGTGAAGCCGCCCCGGCAGCTTCGCCAAAAGATACGCCTCGCGGGCAAAAGGTTTGTCGTATTTTGGATTGCCGACGACATCCAGCCGGTAATGCTTCGAGAGGTAATCCGGCTTATAGTCGATGATCTTCACATCATGCCCCAGCGACTTCAAATAGGTTTGCAGGGCGCAAGCCTGTAAGGATGCGCCGACGTTATAGACATCGTGGCAGGTGATCGTACAAATTTTCATGACTTGACCCTTTTCGTAATCCTCCGCTATATTCGTCCAACTTTCGCTCTGATCTGCTTTCTTTTCGGCAACCAACTCATCGAATACCAGTGGATCAAGTAGGTGTTCTCCGTTTTTGTCAGCTTGCCTGTTACGCTGTCCAGCGTTTCATCTTTTTAGCCATCTAAAGCAATCTACGCCAAATATTCGATGAAACACTCTGGTGATTCGGGAGCGCAGCCGAACATTTTGCGGCAACCATGATTTATTGAACCAGTGAATTGCCGCAGTATTGTCGGTTCTTCGAAGAACCCCTGTCTCATTTTCAAATGGGCAGAAAAAATCTGATGGATAAAATGTAAACTCCGCAACTGTCTGGAGTTTGCCGTTCAGTTCCAATCCGTGCATCAACATAATATTGGTAATCGACACGCAATTCGTTGTCATATCTTGAGAGCCATCGTCATTAAGGAAGTGCTTGCCCGTGTAATAGTCTAGTAGTTCATGAATGATCGGAACTCCTTTTTCAGAAGCCATAATCCCTGTCGGTACATAACGCGTAGACTCAAAGCCAGAGAATGCTTTACAGGTCAAAAACTCTTCCAGCGGGCGCACAACTTCGACATCAGTGTCCATGTAAATTCCACCGCACGTATACAGGGCATATAGTCTTACATAGTCCGTAACAAACGCGTATTTCTTGCTTGCATAAGCTTCTTCAACATACGGGCAGCAATGGATATCAAAGTTGTCCTCGTTCCACTCGCGGATCTCAAAATCCGGGCAGAACTTTTTCCAGCTGGCGATACACTTTTTGGCAAGCTCTGGCTTTTCGCCGCGACCAAACCAGCAGTAGTGGATGATTTTGGGGATCATAGGTTTACTCCTCCATCAGCGCATAGATCTTCTCGACCTCCGCGCTGTTCGTATAATCTCTCTTTGCGCAGTTCTCCGACAGCTGCTGCATCCGGGCAGGGTCGCGCAGCAACGCGGCAATTTCAGCGGCGCAACTCGTGTTATCCATGGGGACGATCACGCCATCCACGCCGTCCTCCAGCTGACTGTCGGAAGTGGCGTAGTCTGTGATGACGACGGGCTTTCCAAGCAGCTGCGCCTCCCGCACGGTGACGGCCTTGCCCTCATAGCGGGAGGGCTGCACATACAAATCGCAGGCGCGCATATAGGGATAGGGGTTGTCCTTTTTGCCGAGGATGATGACGCGCTCCTGCATCCCGGCCTCGTCGATCTTCTGACGGATCAGCGGCTCATCGCCGCCATAGCCGATGAGATACCACGTTACGTCAAGGCCGTCCGCAACCAGACGGCGGCAGATATCCGGCACATTGTCGAAGTTTTTCGCCTCGCAGAAGCGGCCAACGGAGAGCAGGGATATTCCGTCGTCCGTGGGCATATCGGTCTGAGGCATTGCCGCCTGCTTACACGTCAGCTCCCGGGGCAGGATGTTCTCCACCGTCCGAACCTTCTGTGCCAGCTCCGGAAAGACGGTTCGAAAGCTCTCGGACGCCTGCTTGGATACGCCGCAGATGGCACCATAACCCTCCCACATGGCAAGTTCCGCCGAGCGGTCAAAGGTCAGCGCCGTGTAGTCCGTGTGGATCCATGCCGCGTATTTCTTCGCCCGCACCCGCTCCCGTGCAAAATAGTGCGGCGTCAGGAAGCTGATGACAAGATCATAGGTCTTGCCGGAGATCGACGGCATGAACCGCAGCGTATACTTGTGGCTGTAGGTCAGCGCGGTGACGGACGGCTTCTCGCTTGGGTGCTGTCCATCAAAGCGTCTCGCGGCAAGCTTACCACTCAGCCGCCCGCGCAGCACGCCCAGTTGTCCGCTCTTGACGAGCGACGCCATGGGCACGGCCAGCGAGGCATACTGCGGAATTTCCGGCAGGAGCTTCGCTTTTGGGTTCAGGTACGGCATAAGTTCTCCGCTGTGCCGCATCAGAAAGAGGTCAACGTCATAGCGGTCGTAGTCGATGGCATCAAGAAGCCCCAGCAAGCTGCGCTCCACGCCCCCAAGCTCCATTGCTTGGGAGAAGATGAGAATGGATGGTTTTTTCATAATATCACTTCAACAGTTTCTTAATCAGTCTTCTATATTTCCCTGCTGCGATTCGCTCTAAGAGAGCGTTGTCAATAAACTCAACATCAGTCTCCTGAATTGCTTTGCGAATCCCTGTAGGCTCCTTCTCTACGAAGTCTCTTTGCCGTACCGCTTCCTCTATCTCAGGGATGCCGCAAACTCGCTTGATTTCCTCGCGCAGCGCATCGTTATCATATTTCCCGCTCAGCGCACACATTTCAAGCCATGAAAGCACAATGTTTTTCATCTCCACCGCCATCAGATACTCCACATTCTGCGGCATCGGATGGCGTTGCGCCAGTTCTTTTTTGAGGCGGTATAGGCTCAAAAAATCATCTAACATATGGGGCATGAATTTTGAGGTTCCGCCGCCGATTCGGTAGTTGTACACAACATCCGGGATAATCACCAATCTCCTTGTTTCGGGAAGCACTCTAAGCGTAACACTCAAATCCTCACCCATGAACTCGACAATCGGTGGAAAGTCAGATGCGCGCGTGATCAGCTCCGTCTGGTAAATCTTGCCCCATAGGTTTACCGGATAATCACTTACACCGAAGCAACTTACATATACTTTGGAAAGAATTTCCGCATTCGGATATACTCTAGGGCCATCAACAGAAAGGCATGGGCTTTGAAAGCGGCTTGGAATTGTGATTTTTCGGTACACGCGGCGCATATTACCGCAGACACAATCCGCTTGCTCCTTCTCTGCTGCCGTTACCAGCTTTTCGAGTGCATCTCTCGGCAAGGTGTCATCCGAATCGCAAAAGGCGATATACTTTGCCGTCTGTGCTGCATCCGAGAAAATGCCTGTTTTTCTTGCCTCTACACAGCCTTTGTTGGTCTGATGGATCGCTAAAACTCGCGGGTCCTTCTGTGCAAAGGATTCGCATATAGCACCACTATCATCGGTAGACCCATCATCCACAAGGATTAAAATGAACTGCCGATATGTCTGCGCCAAGACAGAATATATACATTTCCTAAGCTTCTTTTTTCCCGTGTTATAAACAGGAATTATGACTGCAATTTGGGAGGGCATTTCTGTACGCCCGCCTTTCTCCTGATATATCCCGTCAGCACCCAACCCGCCGGGGTGCAGAGCACCGTCAGCAACTTGCGTGGGGATTCCTTGATATAGTTCCGATTTCCCGCAATCTGGCTGCTGGAGCAGTAGTGGATGATATTCTTGAGCCGATACTGCCAAGTTAATCCCGGCACATCCATGATTACTCGCCGGAGTTCAGCAAAACTGCGGGGACTATTGACATACTGCTTCCAGATATTCGCCGTCATACCGTCAGGCTGATATTCCACCAAGCAAAAGCACTGGTTGACAGGATGAAACCTATACTGTTTGGACAGCTTCATGATTAAATAGTGCGGATTAAAGTTTTTCTCACCAGCAAACACAGGCATCGGAGCCACGGTGCGCAACAAGTCATTGCGCACAACATATTTTTTATCTCCCATACCCGGAACACAAAGCAGGGATGCCGCGTTGATTAGTTCGCTGTCTGGCAACTCTTTACCGATCAGGTTCCCGTTCTGATCAACATCCAAGCCAACCAGCCCTGCCGCGCCACTGTCCTTTACCTTTTGCCATTCAGCAAGGATTCGTTCTATTGCATCTTCTGGCATAGAATCATCAGAGTCGATACAGACTGACAGTTCCGTTTCCATATTGGCAATGGCGGCATTGTATCCTGTGTGTAGGCCGCCATTTTCTTTATAGATATAGCGAATGGAATACCCATTTTCACGTTTCTGCCAATCTGTTACGAGTTCTTTTGTCTGGTCTGTTGATCCGTCGTCGATAATCAGCCACTCGAAGTCCTTGCAGCTTTGACGATTCAGGCTTTCAAAGCACTTAGGTAAGATATAGGCTCGGTTATAGGTCGGAGTAAAAACAGTTATTTTCGGCATTGTCACATTCGAGCTCCTTATTTGATGAAGGCAATCTTTCCGTCTGTTGCGGCAAGGATTTCCTTCTTCTTGCTTTCGTCAAGGCCATAGCCCATACGGTACTCATCACCAAATGTGTTTGCTTCGTTCATTTGAGATTGAAATCGTGCGGCATATTCGTCTACACCGCATATTTCCTTGGCCGGAATACCGGCAACAACTGTTTTTGCAGGTACGTCGTGCGTAACAATGCTGCCCGCACCAATCACAGCATAGTCACCGATGGTAACACCGGGCAGAATCGTTGTATTGGCTCCAATAAAGACGTGGTTGCCAATATGTACCTGCCCAATTTTGGTGTATCCAAGGTTTTTCTTTGTGCTGGCATCATGTGCCATAACCGTCACGCGGATACTCATCGTTACATCATCGCCAATTGTAATCAAAAAGCAATGTGTCGGGTCAAGAAAACAGCCCTGCTGGCGATTGAAGTCCTTCCCCACCTTCATCCCGCGCTTTATCAGCACTTCAGTGGGGATCTCGCGGTTAAGAAGCATAATAATATTTCTGAAGACACTCATTTATTCGCCTCCAAATAAAACTCCTGTAGTTTTACTGCTTCTGTAGTGATATCAAAGCCGTGCGCGGCGATTTCTGCTCGACGGTCGGTGCGGGGGATGGCTCGCTTCGCAAGGATCTTCTCCGCCCATGTCTCCCGACTTGCGGACAAAGGCATGACATCCACCAAACCCTCAGTCAAAATGCACTCGGGAGGAACCTTGTCGGAAATAATGCACGGCAGCCCCGCCGCTTGCGCCTCGACCATGGTGACCGGTAAGCCTTCATACAGCGACGGAAAAACAAATATATCCATCGCTTGCATTAAGTCTGCAACGTCGCTGCGAACACCCAAGAAGTGAACGTGCTCTGCTATGCCAAGCTTCTGTGCCTTCTCCCGTATTTGAGCCATTCCCTCGCCGCCACCGACTAGAAGAAGAACTGCGTTCGATTCTTTTTTCAGCAAGGCGGCAAAGATATCCAAAAGAAAGGGATGATTCTTTTGTGGGTTAAAGCGACCGACATGGCCAATGACCAGCTCGTCCGCAAGGCCAAGCTGTCGCCGCAGCTCGACGCGCTTGTTCGTATCATAGGTGTATGCAGTAGTGTCAATTGCGTTGTTGATAATCTGATACGATGCGCCGCCGAACATCCAGTCCCCAGCATCCTTGCCGCAGGCAAAAAGGTGTGTGGCACAACGGGGGATGCTGCGCCGACACCAGAGCTTGATGGGATATTTTAGATTCCTGTCTTGATTTGCGTTGTGGCTGTGGGCAATTCGTACCGGGATATTGTGCTGCTGCGCAGCCTTTAAGATCACGGAGCTCAGGCAATCCTGATGAACATGGACTATTCTGTATTCTGGGTGTTCATCAAAGAAGCGATTCAGTGCAGTGAGATACGCCTTGCTCCATGGCACAAGGCGCGGCAAACGGTAGATTTTTCCGCCCATCGCCTCAATTTCATCGTCGTATGCTGCACGTTCCTGACGATGTACCAGAAAATCGAACTGAATCTTCTCCCTGTCGATATAGCGGTAGTAATTCATGAGCATGGACTCTAAGCCGCCACGCTCCATGTGGGTAACGACTTGTAAAACGCGAAGCTGATTCATAGTCTATCTCCCAATCTGAGCAAAATACTCCGCCAAGCTTAACCGCGCAAAGTAGTGGTCAAACGGCTGGTTGATCGCGTTTGCATAGTAAAAATACGCGGCATAGCCCAGCACCAGCAATGCTGTTAGCACTTTTCCATCCCTGCCGCCGATCTTTTTCAGCATCCACGGGAGCGACAGCGACTGGAAAATCAAGAAATAATTTGCCAATCTTGCAAAATAATTTGCCGTTCCGAACAGCCCGTCAAACATAATAGCGCCGTTGAGCATAGTGAGATTCACTGCGAGGTTTTCCGCCTCGGAGCTGTCTGCAAACAGCTTTTTCCGGTAGAGGAACGACAAAACCATCGGCACATTGCAGACGAGCACACGGAACATATTGACACCGTCTCCCGTGAAGGAGGAAACCGTGTATTCCTCACCCAGCAGCGTCGTGATGTTGACCACCGTGCCGAGCAGCGGGCGCAGCAGAAAGCCCGCTGCAATGAAGGCTGCCAGCATCCAATAGGTTATTTTCGTCCACGGCTTAAATGTCATGAACGGCACCGCCAAATACATCAGGGAATAGGGATGGATCAGCGTTGCGATCAGTATCCCAACAGCAAATAAAAGCCACTTCTTTTTAAGTGCAAACATCGTCGCAATGACCGATATCCCGACCGCCGCCGCCTGTTTGATACCCGCAAAAGCAAAGGTATAACAACCGGTGACAAACAGTAAAAAAATCGTCAGCGGATAATTTACAGAGTACTTATGCACAAAAATGAAATAACAGCCGACGGTCAGAAATGCCCAGAACATCAGAAAGTTCTGCGTAGATACGCCGTGCATCTTCAAGCGATAGTTCACCCAGTTGAACAGCGGGTTAGAACCGATGCTCTTGTCGGATGCTTCCCATAATTTTTCCGTCAGGAGCTTATAGGAATATCGATATGTGGCAGTGTCATTGCAACGTGTCCTCAGTCCGGCAAAACCGGCGAGCAGGATGATGATTACCACAGTGCAGACGATCAGCCGCTGGCGCCGATTATGCTTTACCGGTCCAAACGCCACATGATCGGCGCACCATGCTAAGGCAATCGTTATGAGCATAAGGATGACTAAATCGCGCATGTCAAATCTCCAAGTGTTTGATGGTTTCCGTCACAACAGTGGTTTTGCTGAACTGCTGCTCCATGCGCTCCCGTCCTCGGCAGCCCATTTCGGAGCGTTGCTCCACGGACAGCTCCATGACCCGCTGCATAGCCCCATACAGCGCGTTCGCGTCCTTCGCAGGGCACAGATACCCGCTGACGCCGTCCTCCACCGCCTCGCGGCAGCCGGGGATGTCGCTGGTGATCAGCGGTCTCCCGGAGGCGGCAGCCTCCAGCAGCACATTGGACATACCCTCGTGATACGACGGCAGCACCACGCAGTTTGCCATGCCGTAAAAGTGTTTCATATCCGACTGATAGCCGTGGTACTGGACCACACCGGCCTTTTCCAGTTCATCCATGAGGGGCTTATATCCCTCTTCAAACGAGCCGACGATGTGGAACTCCACGCCGTTGCCATATTCCTGCTTCATCCGCTTTGCGGCGGCAAACAGCTCGTCCACACCCTTTTCGCGCATGACGCGGCCCACAAAGAGGAAGCGCACCGGCCCCTCCTGTGGGTAGGATTGATATGGATAATCTTCTAAATTGACGCCTGCACCGCTCAGCACCACGTCGCGCCCCTTCGGTACAACGCCAGTGGCAGCGAGGGTATCCCGATTCCCGGTATTCTCAAAAAAAATGACCCTCGCGCCTTTCAACGCCGGTTTGTAGAGCGCCAGCACAAACTTCTTGAGCCAGCCGCCGTTTTCGATGGCGCTGCCAAGTCCTGTAATGTTCACGGCATAGGGGATATGCGCCATCCGGCAGGCAAGGCCGCCGTAGATGTTGGGCTTGATGGTATAGGTTAGAACAAGGTCGGGCTTGACCTCTTTCAGAATCGCCCGGTATTGGTGAAAGAGCTTGCTGTCATGTATAGGGTTCATACCGCGGCGCTCAATGGGCGTGTCGATAAAACGGCAGCCAAGCTGCACAAGCTCCGAAACGAAACCGCCGTCCGGCAAAGAGATATATACCTCGCGTCCTGCACCCAAAAGCGCTGCAAGCAAGTCCTTTCGAAAGCGATACAGGCCAACATCGTTGTTGGCAAGCACCAGAATCCGCTTATTTGATTTTTCTCGCAGGGATTCCGACATAGGTTCCACTCTCCTTGATATCATGAATCACCACTGCACCTGCGCCAATAGTAGTGTCCGGTTCTATTTTTAACCCCTGAATTACTTTCGTACCGGTTCCCAAGAGGCTCCTCCGGCCTATAACCACTTTTCCTGAAACACTTACTCCAGGATGAAGCGTGCTATAATTTCCCAGCACTGAATCATGGCCTATTGTTGAGTTCAAATTCACAATACAGCCATCACCTACTTGCACATTGACTGTCAAAATAGTTCCTGCACAACAAATGCTGCCCGCCCCAATTCGGCTTCCCTTCCCGCAAATTACAGTTGGATCTATCAGGGTGGCAGGTTCAAGACAATAGTTATTCTTCAATCTGTTGTATATCGCCTCTCGCGCTTTACTATTTCCAATTGCACATACCACATATGATGGTTTGTCGTATCGAAGTAGCCAGTTGATGTTCCCCAATACGCAACATCCGTCAATTTCTGGAAGGCCCTCCGCATCATCCACAAAGCCTAAAACTTTCCACGTTGGTTGGCTTTGGTTGATTCTTTCTACAAGCCAAACGACTTCCCTTCCAAAGCCGCCAGCACCAACTATAATTAAATCTTTCATATCACAATAACCTTCTCACTCATGAACCGCAGCCTCCGTTCCCGTAAATGCTTCCATCGTTGCGCTGCCTTCTGCGCTGATCCCCTCGCGGGCGAAGACGCAGCGGACGGTCATGAAGATGATCTTCACATCCAGCGCAAAACTAACATGGTCTACATAGTCCACGTCATAGGCAAACTTTTCTTCCCACGACGCAAGGTTTCGCCCGTGCACCTGTGCCCAGCCGGTAAGCCCGGGGCGAACGTCATGGCGGTGATGCTGCTCTTCGCTGTAAAGCGGCAGGTACTTCACCAGCAGCGGTCTTGGTCCCACGATGCTCATCTTGCCGCGGAAGATATCCCACAGCTCCGGCAGCTCGTCGATGCTCAGAGCACGCAGCTTCTTTCCAAAGCCCGTCAGCCGCTCCTCATCCGGCAGCAGCGCGCCGGTTTCATCCCGCGCATCGCTCATGCTGCGGAATTTGTGGAGCTTGAAGATCTTCTCGTTCTTCCCCGGTCGCTCCTGACAGAAGATCACGGGGCTTCCGAGCTTCACGCGCACAAGAATCGCCGTCACCAACAGCAGCGGCGACAGGACGATCAGCGCGCACCCGGACAGCACAATGTCCAGCAGGCGCTTGATGTTTTTTTCATAAAACCCAGCCTTGTGCCGCATCAGAACATCCCCCGAATGGCATCGCACACGCGGTCCACATCGTCCATGCTCATCTTCGTATCGCTGGGCAGGCAAACGCCGCGCGCAAAGAGGTCGTCGCCCACCGGCGCATCGCTGACGCTGACAAAGGGGCAGTTTGCGAAAACCGGCTGCAAATGCATGGGCTTCCAGAGGTAGCGTCCCTCGATATTCGCCTCGTTCAGCTTTGCCAGCATCTCGCCGGGCGTCACGCCGCAGCCCTCGTCCAGCAGAGCAGCGGACAGCCAGCGGTTCGATTCCGCACAGGGGAGCTTTGGCTGCATGGTGAGCGGCAGACCTTTCAGGTTTTCGCAGTAGCGTGCAAAGATAGTCCGCTTCTGCTCCACGCGCTGCGGCAGCACCTTCATCTGGCCGCGCCCAATGCCCGCGCAGATGTTGCTCATGCGGTAGTTGTAGCCGATTTCCTCGTGCTGATACCACGGCGCGTTCTCACGCGCCTGCGTGGAGAGCTTCAATGCGCGCTTCGCCTCATCCGCCGTCCGGCACAGCAGCATCCCGCCGCCGGAGGTGGTGATGATCTTATTGCCATTGAAGGAAAGAGCGCCGAAGTCACCAAAGGTGCCGCACTTCTGCCCATTGTATGTAGAACCCAGCGCCTCGGCGGCGTCCTCGATCAAGGGAACGCCATGCTCGCGGCAGATGGCGGTGATCTCGTCCAGCTTTGCAGGGTTGCCATACAGGTGGACGATGACCACAGCCTTGGGCGTACCATAAAGCTCGAAGGCGCGGCGCAGAGCGGCGGGGTCCATATTCCACGTCTCCCGCTCAGAGTCGATAAACACCGGCTTCGCGCCGCAGTAGGCCACGGGGTTGGCGGAAGCAGAAAAGGTCAGGCTCTGGCAAAATACCGTGTCGCCGGGCTTCACACCCGCGAGGATCATCGCAAGGTGCAGCGCCGCCGTACCGGCAGAGAGAGCGACGGGATATCCCTTGCCCATAAATTCGCCCATGGCCTTTTCAAATTCGTTGACGTTCTCGCCCAGCGGCGCGATCCAGTTTTTCTGAAATGCGTCGTGGATGTACTCCAGTTCATAGCCCTCGTCCGACATATGCGGGCTGGCCAGCAAAAGTCGTTTATCCATGTTCTTCTCCTATGTTTTTCGTCCACCGGATGTCAAAATGTGCTTCGGTCGGGCGTATTCGCTGCGTTTAAAAGCGCGACAAAGCCGCGTCATTCCTTTTTGCCGCTGTGACGTACAGAAATGCGCAAGTTCATCGATCCATGTATATTGCCGTCTCCCACCCGAAAAACGTTGGGATTACACCATTTTTATTTCTTAATTGTACTACATGTGGACAAAAAACGCAATGCCTGACACGCGCGAAAAAGCGGAGTGGTTTTTCTGCGAAGCGCTTCGCTTTTCCTCGTCCGATCATTTTCCGGTTGCACATGCTCGATTCATGTGATACAATGTTATTCAATAAGAGAGATGCAAAGTCTGCTACAAGTGGGAACGTGAGAAAGGATGCGTATGCAGGACGCAGCATACATCTCCGAATTCGACCGGCAGACAGAAAAATACTTAAAAGGCGGTGAGCCGACATGATCGAACGCTTTGATATCGCGGGCTATGCCCGCATTTCCGTGGATGATGAGCAGGATCAAAAGAACATCTCCATCGAGAACCAGAAGGCCATCATTGAGGACTATGTGAAAACCCACTTCCCCGGCAGCACGCTGACGTTTTTTGAAGACCGCGACCGCTCCGGCTACACGTTCGAGCAGCGCGAGGGCTATCAGGAGATGCGCCGGGGGCTGATGCGGCACAAATACGACATTCTCATCATCAAGGATTTTTCCCGTTTCTCCCGCCGCAACTCGCGCGGCCTCGTGGAGCTGGAAGACCTGCGCGACGCGGGCGTGCGCATCATCTCCATTGGCGACGGCGTGGACTTCCCCAATGACGACGATTGGCTGAAGATCCAGTTCCAGTTTCTCGTGAACGAGATGCCCGTCACGGACACCTCCCGCAAGGTGCGCAGCGTTGTGAAGCGGCGGCAGAACGACGGCGAGTGGATCTGCGCCGCGCCCTACGGCTATCTCGTCACCGAGGACAATCAGTTTGAGGTCATCCCCACGGAGGCCGAGACCGTCCGCAAGATTTTTGACCTTTACAGCAACGCCGGTTGGGGCTACAAGAAAATCGCCAACTATCTCACCGATCAGGGCGTTCCCACGCCGCGTATGTCCGAGCGGATGCGCAAGGAGGCGGCGGGCAAGAAATCCAAGCGGGAGGCCAAGAACGCGTGGGCCATCGCCACGGTGCAGGGCATTCTCGACAACGATTTTTATATCGGCACGCTCCGTCAGGGCAAGTATACCCGCGCCAAAATCAACGGCAAGGAGATCAAACGCAACGACGACGAGCACATCGTCATTGAAAACCACCATCAGGCCATCATCGACTACCGCACCTTCGCCATCACCCGCGCGCTGCGGGAAAAGCGCAGCCGCAGCAACTATCGCGGCGTCAAGATCAATGACAACGTGTATTCCGGCTTTTTGCAGTGCGGCGACTGCGGCAGTCCGCTGTTCGCCATGAGCCGCTCTGACCTCGCCCCCGCCTACACCTGCGGGACGTATCACCGGCGCGGCCTCAAGGGCTGCACCAGCCACCACATCCGCGTTGACCGGCTGGACGAGCTGCTGAAAGGCTATGTGCAAAAACTGGCGGACAGCTCTGCCGCCATGCTCGAGCAGCTCAACGAGGAATTAAAGCGCGAGACCGAGCAGGTGGCGGAAACGGAGCAGTCTGCCGACAATCTGGCGGCGGTGCTGGCCGACCTCACCGAGGAGTTGAAGGTGACGAAGCGCCAGCGCATCCGGGAGATCATGAAAAAGCCCGAGCAGGAGGCCACCATCGAGGCGCTGTATGACGAGATGGAAGCAGACCTTCAGAAGAAGATCGACGGCATCCACCACCAGATCAACCTGCTGAGCGACAAGCGCAACACCATCATTCAGGTGAACCGCGTGGCCAAGACCGCCATCGACGTGTTCCACGACATTCTGGAAAAGGACAAGCTGGAGCGGAACGATCTGGAGCTGCTGATCGACAAGATCCTCGTCTTTGAGGATCATTTAGAAATTAAGCTCAAAACCGACATCGACACGCTGCTGCACTGCGGGACTCTCCCCGCGGAAACGGAGGAAGCCGCAAATTTTCGTGAAGGCACGGAAAATATCGAAAACACGCTGATCCAGTCCTCAAAAGGCCGCGAGGACAAGGTTTTCCGTGTCCATGTTATCAATAACGGCGACCCGTTGGAGATCTACACGAGCAAGGACGGGGAGGTCATTTTTAAGAAGTATTCGCTCATGGGCGGCGTAGATGAGTTTGCCGCGCAGCTGTGCGACACGCTGAGCAAGTCGACCGGCACGAGCGTGGCCGTGACCGACCGCGACAGCGTCATCGCCGCGGCAGGCAGCGCGCGCCGCGACCTCATCGGCAAGCGCATCAGCCCGCAGCTCGAGCAGATCATGGAGGACCGCGGTATCTACCGCGCCGTGCCGAGCGAGCGCAGCGTGTTCGTCACCGAGTCGCTCGACCGCTACTGCGCGACCATCGCCGCGCCCATCATCTCCGAGGGCGACGCACTCGGGCTCGTGGTCTTCATCGGCACCGAGGGCGAGTCGGCCGCAGGCGAGACGGAGTACAAGCTCGCGCAGGCCATCGCAGGCTTTCTCGGCAAGCACATGGAGAGCTGAAAAAAGAGGACGGCTTTAGCCGTCCTCTTTTCCTATATAGCACCGCCTTCGTGTTGTGCATTGCAATTACTGATCGTACCACCTCTCATCGTGAATACGCAGTCCTTTCCAATATCCACAGCACCGCCATCACCATCGTCATCTCTTCAATTCGCAATGATACCGCTCTCCAAGATCAGTGTGCCGCTAGACACAGAAAAACCGCAGTTCTTATTTTGACCATCAATGGTGCCGTCAGTGCCGCTGTCCTTTATCGTTTAGTGTTTTACCATCGTACACACAAAACATATCCTCGTCTGTAGCATTACAGGTCAAGGTATACCCATTCAAATCAAATGTGACGGCTCCGCTGATTGTAATTTCGCCGCTAATAGTAACATTGCCACCTAAATAGTAACTACCGTCCGACAGGTTCAAATTGGTGCCATCAAATATCGTCCAACTCTCCCAATCGTTCTCCGCCCGCGCCGCCGCTCTGGCGGCACATTGCAGAGCTTAAGCGCGCACTCCAAAAAGCGCGCGATCTTGCGCTCCACGGTAAAGTACATGTCGCACGGCACGGCCACGAACGAGCGCATCATGCCCGTCGAGGCGATCTCCATCTCGTAAAAGTCCTTGGCCTCCGCGTCCGGAAGATCGTCCCCGAAGATGCCCTCCAGCCGCTTCGCCGTGCTGCGATACAGGTATGCCGAGATTGACGACAGCGTGTAGGCCGTCACGTACAGCTCGCGCAGCGGCTCGGTCAGCTCGGCGATGTGGAGCTGGACAGCCGTCTCCACCGCGTAGAGCACGTGCCGCGCTGTGCTGCTCGGCCAGCGTGAACTGCCCGCTGAACATCCGCTTGTCAAGCTCGAGCAGCAGCGCCTCCTTACTGGGAAAGGCCCGGAAAAACGAGCTTGGCGGCATGCCCGCGGCGCGGGCGATCTCCGCGGTCGTCGTGCCCCCATATCTCTTTTCCAAAAACAGCTTTACGGCGGCGCGCAGCATCTTCTGCTGCGTCAAAAGTCCGCTCGCCTGCTTGCCGCGCAGCAGCATATCGATCACGCTCCTCAAAGTTTACTTGTGAGTGCAGCCACATAACAGCATGGTCCGCCGCTTTCCGCAAGAATGAACTGTGTAAATTTTTGCTCCTGCCTATATAAAAGAAGTGCGGCGGTCCTTCGACCGCCGCACTCTCTCATTTTATTTTCCTTTACAGCATCGCAAAGCGCTGTGCGCCCCTCGTTTTGAGCCAGCGAAGAAGCAGCGCTGTCATCGCGAGCGTCACCGCCGCCACGATGGCGAGATACGCAGCCGCACCGAGCTTCCACCCCTGCCAGAGGTAGAGCCCCGCGAACACGATGGCGTAGAGCCAGCCGCCGAACAGCGCGATCGTCACGGCCAGACTTTGCTTGATGGGCATGAGCTCGCTCGTCCACGTCAGGTTTGCCCGCGCGACGCCGAGCGTCAGCCCCAGGCACGCAGAAAACGCGATGTACGCGAGTGCCTCGGCAAAAACGAGCGGCAGCGCCGCCGTCACAGGCAGGATAAACGCCATGCAGGCAAGCGGCACGAGTGCTGGAAGGGCCGTGAGCGCAAGCTGTACCTTGAGCTTTGCGCGAAGCACCTGCCAGGGCTTGACGGGCAGCGATTGCGCGAGCCAGAGGGACTTTCCCTCGAGCGAGACCGACGGCGTCGCCATGTCGTTCATCGACGCAATGGCGCACACGCCGGTGCAGAGCAGCACCTCCGCGCAGCCGCTCTGCGAGGTGAAGGCCTCGTTCAGCAGCGACACGACCGTTCCGCCCTTCCACAAAAGCAGGATGCCCGAGATCGGCAGCAGCAGGATACCGAGGCCGCTGTTGAGCATGTAGTTCGGGCTCGCGGTGAAGCGCGCGAGCTCCTTGCCGAAAAGTGCCCCATCGATGCTCCGGCGCTTGACGGCCTTTTCGCGGTACACAGCCTTGCCCGATGCGCCCGACGCAGTCGTGATCTGCAAAAAGCTGCGCGAGAGCAGCGTCCACGTCAGCGCAAACAGCGCGAGGATGACCGCCGCGCTCAGCAGCATCGCTGTCACATCGCCCGTACCGGTCAGGCCAAAGACGTAGAGCGGGTGCGCCGCACCCTTGATCTTCTCACCGTAGACCGCGGCGTTGGCGACGAGCTGCTCGATGGCCGTCTGCGCCTTGAAGACGAAGAAATAGTAGATGGCAAGCCCCGCGAGCGAGACGATGACCGTGATGAAGCTCTTGTGCTTGAGCTTACGGCTCACCTTCGCCACGACCCAGCCCAGCGCGCACGAGAGCGTGAGCACGAAGATCGAGATGAGCGCCGTCAGCAGCACGCCGCCGAGGAGCGCCATCGGCGCCGTCGAGACCGTGACCCAGTAAACGATGACCGCGGGCAGGATGACGACCGCGGAGTACATGAGGCCCATGAGATAGACCGTCAGCAGCCGCGAGGCCATCAGCGTCCGCACCGGGATGGGTAGAGACAGCAGCAGGTCGTTGTCCTTAGCGAAGTACAGGCCCGAATACGTGTTGAACACGCTGCCGAACGCGCCGAGAAAGATGGCGAGCAGCGACATGAGTGCAAAATAGAGCCAGCCCATCCCCGCCTGCGCAAGCGGCGCACAGAGCGAAACGGAAAGCCCCGTGAACATCCCGCCGAGGCCGATCATCAACGCGGCAAAGAGCAGGATATAAGCGATAATCCCCGCCGTCGAACGTTTTTTATTGGTTTTGGCATTATAAAAGTAGCTGCGGAAAATTTCCATCAGCTGCTTCTTGACGAGCGTTTTCAGCATGATTCGCCCTCCAGCTCAAGGAAGACCTCCTCGAGCGAGTCGTCGCCCTTGACCTCCTCCATCGTGCCGGAGCGGATGAGCTTGCCGCCCTTGATGATGGCGACCTTGTCGCAGAGTTTTTCGGCCACCTCGAGCACGTGAGTCGAGAAGAAGATCGCGCCGCCCGCGTCGCACACCTCGCGCATCATGCCCTTTAAGATATGTGAAGCCTTCGGGTCGAGGCCGACGAACGGCTCATCCATCAAAATGAGCTTCGGCTCGTGCAGCCACGCCGAAATGAGGGCAAGCTTCTGCTTCATGCCGTGGGAATAGGCCGCGACGGGCTGCGCCAGGTCGGTCGTCAGCTCAAAGAGGTCTGCATACTTGCGGATGCGCTCCTGCCGCGCGCTTTCCTCCACACCGAAGATGTCGGCGATGAAATTGAGGTACTGGATGCCCGTCATAAACTCGTAGAGGTCGGGGTTATCCGGGATGTAGGCGAGCATCTTCTTGCAGGCGATGGGATCGTCCTGAATGGAGTGCCCGCCGATCGTGATCCTGCCGGAATCGAACTGCTGGATACCGACGACCGACTTGAGCGTCGTGGTCTTGCCCGCGCCGTTGTGGCCGATGAAGCCGTAGATCTCTCCTGGCGCGATGTGGAGCGACAGATCATCCACGGCTTTCTTTTCGCCGAAGGTCTTGGTCAGGTGTTCAATATAGAGCATAAGGTTCTCCCTCTTTTCTTCTTGCAGCCGTTTCGAATATCTTTACGATATCAAAATCATATCATCTAATTTGAAACTGTCAAGAGAAAATTTAAAAATGTCAAGTTTGCTTTACTCGCAGGATAGCACTACTGCTCCGATTTGTCAAGTGCGCTTTACATTTTATCCTTGTGATACAGCACGAGTGACACAATACCCATCACCGCCGCATACAGTACGCCGCCAACGGCCCAGATAAACCAGCTATACTGCGGCTGGCCGTTCCCCTTGGGTCCGAAGGTGTAGAACAGGAAGATCGCCGTCACGCTCAGCCAGTAGATGAGCGACACTGTGCTCATTACGCCGCTGCGCGCCTTCTTTTTGCGCGTGTAGTCGCCCTCCTCGAGCAGCTGGTCCATCGCGCCGGTGTACGTTCCGCTCCAGACGAGCACGCCCACGCCGCAGGCGACCAGAAGCAGCAGCGCATCCACCTCCGCCGCGGCGTAAACATCCGCCGGAGCGACGCGCACGAGCAGCGCGGCGACATCGGACGACGCGAGACCGACCCCGAGCATCAGCGGCACGACAGCAAGGATGCACAGCACCACGCCGAGGATCGTACAGCGCGAGGCCGTCGGCTCATAGGCCTTGCGCCGCTCGCGCACCATGCCGCTCACGCCGTACTCGGTCTCAAACGGCTCTTTTTCAAGAAAGTCGAATTCCTTCGTCTTCGCCCCGCACGAGAGGAACATCCCCACTGCAATGGCGACCAGCACCAAAATGACGCTCACGCCGAGACCTGCGGCCAGATCCTCCGAAATACCGCCCAGGCCCGCGTCCGCCATGGCGGAGAGAAAAATGATCACGACCGGCGAGATGATGCACATCGCCACCGCCAGTGCGATCCTCGGCGCGCAGGCCTTGCGCAGCGCAAGGTATCGCGCCGCCTGCTCCATCGTCACTCTCCGCAGCGGCGTTTCGTCCGCCTCGGATTCGACGAACTCCTCTTCTTCGAGTTCGTCCTTCAATAAATAGTCGGTGCTCACGCCAAACAGCCGGCTCATCTGCACCACCTTGTCAAGGTCGGGCACGGACTGCGCGCCCTCCCACTTGGATACCGACTGGCGCGTCACCCCGAGCTGACTTGCCAGCTCCTCCTGCGACCAGCCCGCCTTTTTGCGCAGCGTGATGATTTTATCCGCTAAGATCATATCGTCTTCCTCCTGAATTCTAAGGCGCGGTCCCGCGCCGTCTGGATGGCGTTATCATAGCCTATTTCGCGGTTGCGGGAAAGAAAGCGCACTGTCAAATTTGTCAACCGGCAGTTGCAATCCTTGATTTTTCAAGGTTTTTTCGCCGTGCGCTCCTATTACCCTATGTATCTTCGTCATGATATCATACCTCGGCGCAGAAAAAAAGAGCGTCCCGTTCGGGACGCTCTTTTTAAGGTTTTTTCACACACTTACACGACGGCGAAGAACTTGACAAGGAACAGCGCGGAGATCACGTAGGTCAGAACGCTGACGTCCTTAGCCTTGCCGGAGAGCACCTTGACAAAGGTGTAGGAGATGAGGCCCAGGCCGATGGCGTGGCCGATGGAGCCGGAGATCGGCATACCGATGAGCATGATGGACACCGGCAGCATTTGGTCCATGTCGCTGAAGTCCACATTCTTGAGGCCCTGGAGCATCAGAACGCCGACATAGATCAGCGCGGCGGAGGTCGCAGCGCCTGGGATGACGGCGGCAATGGGGGCGAGGAACATGCAGGCGAGGAACAGGATGCCCGCGGTGAGCGCGGTCAGGCCCGTGCGGCCGCCCGCTTCCACGCCGGAGGCGGACTCGATGAACGTGGTGACGGTGGAGGTACCGGTGCAGGCGCCCGCGACCGTACCGATGGCATCGGACAGCAGGGCTTCCTTCATCTGGGGCATGTTGCCGTCCTGATCGACCATGCCGGCGCGGGAGGCCGTACCGACGAGCGTGCCGATGGTATCGAACATATCGATCATACAGAAGGTGATGACGAGCGTGATGGCGGTGAACCAGCCGATGTTCACAAAGCCCGCAAAATCAAACTTGAAAAGCGTGGTGGAGACCATGTCGGCGAAAGGCGGGACAAAGCTCGCAGTCGCGAGGCTCGCAAATGGATTGACATGCAGGAAGATGGCGCTGCCCGCCCAGTAGATGACGGACGAGAACAGCATGCCGAGCAGCACTGCCGCCTTCACGCCCTTCTTGGCGAGGACGACCATGACGAAAACGCCGAGGAACGCGGTCGCGACGGTCAGGACCATCGCATCGTAGCCCGAGCCCATGTTGCCCTTGATGATGCTGGGCGTCAGCGCGCCGAAGAAGTCACGCATCATGTAGAACGGGCCGCCGTTTTCAGAGTAGATACCGACGTTGGAGCCAAGGCCCACGTTCATCAGCATCAGGCCGATGGCGGGAGCGATGCCGTAGCGCACGCCGAGAGGAATGGCCTCCACGATCTTCTCACGCACCTTTAAGAGCGTGAGGATGAGGAACACGATACCCTCGACAAGGATGATGACGAGCGCCGCCTGGAACGCGGACTCGTACTCGCACTCGTTGATGACCGCGATGTTGGCGACGACCACCGCGAAGAAGCTGTTGAGTCCCATGCCGGGCGCCATGACAAATGGCTTGTTGGCGAAAAACGCCATGCAAATCGTGCCGATCGCCGAGGCGATGCAGGTGGCAAGGAACACACCGTTCCACAGCGGCGTACCCACTGCAAAGTTGGTCAGCAGGTTCGGGTTGAGCGCGATGATGTAGGCCATGGTCATAAACGTGGTAAGACCGGCAAGGATCTCGGTGCGTACCGTAGTACCGTTGGCCTTCAGCTTAAATAGCTTTTCCATGATTTTCTCCCTTTCTTTTTTGTTTTTCCGCCCGCTTCCTAACAAAAAATTAGGAAGCAAAACAGATTTTCAGTCAATATTATAAACATCCCGACAAGAAATTGCAAGTGTTCTGTTTATTTTTACCACACTTTCTCACTCCGCGCCGAGAGTTCCGCCGGTTTCTGTTGTGTTTTTGTTTGCTTTGCGCTATACTATATTTAGTAAAAATTTGCATTTTGGGAGGTGCATGCCGTGAAGCTGATGGTTTTAGACGGCAACTCCATCATCAACCGCGCCTATTACGGTGTCCGTCCGCTCACCACGCGCGACGGGTTTTTCACCCACGCGATCTTCGGCTTTCTGACGATGCTCGGCCGCTTACTCGACGAGGAAAAGCCCGAGGCGCTGTGCGTCGCCTTCGACCGCCGCGAGCCGACGTTCCGCCACCTCGAGTACGAGGGCTACAAGGCCACGCGCCACGCCATGCCCGAAGAGCTCGCCATGCAGATGCCGGTGCTCAAGGACGTGCTCGACGCGATGAACATCCCCCGCTACGAGCTCGCGGGCTTTGAAGCCGACGATCTGATCGGCACGATCTCGCGCAAGTGCGAAAGCGCAGGCTGGGACTGTGTCGTCGCCACGGGAGACAAGGATTCTTTGCAGCTCGTGACCGAGCACACGACCGTCAAGCTCATTTCCACGCGCATGGGCCAGACCACGACGAAGGACATGACGCCCGAGAGCTTTCGTGAGGTCTACGGCTTTGCGCCCATCCACATTGTCGACCTCAAAGCCCTGATGGGCGACGCGAGCGACAATATCCCCGGCGTGCCGGGCGTTGGCGAAAAGACGGCGATGGCGCTCATCCAGAAATACCAGAGCATCGACGAAATTTACCGGCTGCTCCCCGATATCGAGGCCAAGCCGAACGTCATCAAAAAGCTCACCGAGGGCGAGGAGAGCGCACGCCAGAGCTTCCACCTCGCGACCATCGTGACGGACGCACCACTCGAATTTTCTCCGCAGGACAACCTGCGCAAGGCGCCGTCAGACGCGCTCTATCCGCTCTTTATGAAGCTGGAATTTACCAAGCTCATCGACAAATACGGTCTCAAGCCGCCCGCCGACATCCCCGCCGCCGAGGAGCCGGTCGACCTCACCGTGACCGCCGAGGCCGTGACCACGGTGGAAAAGGCCAAGGAATATCTCTCTCTCTTCCGCAAGGCGGAGCATGTGACGCTGCTGGCGCTGCCGGACCTTTCCGGCGTGATCGTCGACTTCGTTGCAGGCGAATCGACCGCCGTCTCTGCCGAGTTCTACTTCAGCCGCTACGAGGGCGACTGGAACGCGCTGCTGCGCGCCCTGTTCTCGGATGATATCAAGAAAGTCAGCCACAACGTCAAGGACCTCCAGCGCGCGCTGCTCGAAAACGACCTTCCCATCGAAGGGTTCATTTTTGACACCGCGCTCGCAGGGTACCTGCTCGACGCGACGGCGGGCAAGTACGATATCGCGTCGCTCTTCGCCGCCTACTTCCACCAGACGCTTGCCGAGCCGAAGCACTTAGATCCAGACGCTTTCTCGATGCTCGGCGACACGGCCGAGGCCGAGACGGCGTTCCACGTCTATACCAGCGCCGTCGATGCGCTGTATGAGACCTTTGCCCCCGAACTTGAGAAGCGCGAGCTGCACGAGCTCTATTATGAGGTTGAGCTGCCCCTCTGCGCCGTACTCGCGCGCATGGAGCACGCGGGCATGCGCGTGGACGCGAACGCTCTCGCGGCCTTCGGCAGCGAGATGGAAGTGCAACTCAAGACGCTCGAGCAGCACATCTATGAAGAGGCGGGCGGGCCGTTCAACATCAATTCCCCCAAGCAGCTCGGCGAGGTGCTCTTTGAACGCTTGCAGCTCCCGCACGGCAAAAAGACGAAGACCGGCTGGTCGACGAACGCGGACGTGCTCGAAAAACTGCGGTGGGAGAATCCCATCGTCGAAGAGGTTTTGCAGTACCGCCAGTACGCGAAATTCCGCTCGACCTACTGCGACGGTCTTTTGAAGGTCATCGCGCCCGACGGGCGCATCCACACGAGCTTCCAGATGACCGTCACGGCGACGGGCCGTTTGAGCTCGACCGAGCCGAATTTGCAGAATATCCCCACGCGCACGCAGCTCGGCAGCGAATTCCGCCGCATGTTCGTCCCCGCAAGCGGCTGCGTGCTCGTCGACGCGGACTACAGCCAGATCGAGCTGCGGCTGCTCGCGCACATCGCGGACGACGAGGCGATGAAGCAGGCGTTTCTGACCGGCGAGGACATCCACACCGTCACGGCCGCGCAGGTCTTCGGCGTGCCGACTGATCAGGTCACCAAGCAGATGCGCTCGCACGCGAAGGCCGTGAATTTTGGCATCGTATACGGCATTTCCGCCTTCTCGCTCGCGCAGGACATCGGCGTGCCGGTGTACGAGGCGAAGGAATATATCGAGACGTACTTTGAGCGCTTCCCCGGCATCCGCCGCTATATGGATGAGGTCGTCGCGCAGGCGAAGGAGCGCGGCTATGTCGAAACACTGATGCACCGCCGCCGCGCGCTGCCCGAGCTGACGGCGAGCAACTTCAATACCCGTTCGTTCGGCGAGCGTGTCGCGCGCAACATGCCCATCCAGGGCACAGCCGCGGACGTCATCAAGCTCGCAATGGTGCGCGTCGACGAGCGGCTGCACAAGGAAAACTTAAAGGCAAAGCTCATTTTGCAGGTGCACGACGAACTCATCGTCGAGTGCCCGGAGGAGGAAAAGGAGACGGTCGCACGGCTCCTCACCGAGGAGATGGAGGGCGCAGTGCACCTCTCCGTTCCCCTGACCGCCGAGGCCCACTGGGGCATAAACTGGCTGGAAGCCAAATGACCGGAGGAAACCAATGGAACAGTTAAAGAAAAAAGTCCGCATCGTGCCGATGACGAACGAATATTTGAATGACGTTGCCGAGCTTGAGCGCACATGCTTCTCGAACCCCTGGTCGCGCAACATGCTCGCAGAGGAGCTTGAAAACGCGTGCTCGGCCTTCTTAGTCGCGCTGGATGCAGAAAACGGCAGCGTCGTCGGCTACGCGGGGCTGCTCGCCGTCGCGGACGAGGGCTGCATCACCAAGATGGCTGTCCGCCCCGACTGCCGCCGCGGCGGTGTGGCGGGGCAGCTTCTCGACGTGTTTATCCGCTTCGCCGAGGGCAGCGGCCTTGCGTTCTTGACGCTTGAGGTGCGTGAGAGCAACTATGCCGCCATCGCGCTGTACGGCAGCCGCGGCTTCCGCGGCGAGGGCCGCCGCAAAAACTACTACGACCACCCGAAAGAGGACGCCATCATCATGACGAAGGAATTCGGCGCGGCAGAAGCGGAGGCGCAGCAATGAAAATTCTCGCTTTTGAGTCCTCCTGCGACGAAACCGCCGTCGCGGTCGTCGAGGACGGACGAAAAATTCTCTCCGACGCCATCGCGTCGCAGGCCGACCTGCACGCACTCTACGGCGGCGTCGTGCCGGAGATCGCGTCGCGCAAGCACATCGAGGCCATCGCCGCGCTGACCGATCAGGCGCTCAAGGAGGCGGGCGTCGAGAAAAAAGACATCGACGCCGTGGCCGCGACCTACGCGCCGGGTCTCATCGGCGCAGTGCTCGTGGGGCTGAACTTTGCCAAGAGCGCGGCCTACGCGCTGAATGTGCCGCTCATCCCTGTGCACCACATCCGCGGCCACATCGCTGCGAATTACTTAGCGTTCCCAGAGCTTGAGCCGCCGTTTCTGGCGCTGTGCATGTCCGGCGGCAACACGCTCATCGTCGATGTGCGCGACTACACGGACTTTGCGCTCCTCGGCGCGACGCGTGACGATGCGGCGGGCGAGTGCTTTGACAAGGCCGCGCGCGTGCTCGGCCTTCCCTACCCCGGCGGCGCGGCGATGGACAAGCTCGCCCACGAGAGCGAGGGCGGCGTCTACGAGCTGCCGCGCGCGAAGATTGACGGGTGCCCTCTCGATATGAGCTTTTCGGGCCTCAAGACCGCCGTCGTAAACCTTGCCCACAACGCCGAGCAGACGGGAAAGCAGCTCGACCGTGCGGCGCTTGCGCGCGACTTCACGCAGGCCGTTGTCGACGAGCTCGTCCCGCGCGCGATGCTCGCCATGCAGCAAAGCGGGCGCAAGGTACTCGTCGCCGCAGGCGGTGTCGCCGCGAACTCGTTCATCCGCGCAGAGCTCGAAAAGGAGTGCCGAAAGCACGGCTACCGGCTCTACATGCCGCCGCTCAAGCTCTGTGGTGACAACGGCGCGATGATCGGCGCACAAGGGTATTATGAGCATCTCGCCGGCGCGCGAGCGGATTGGGCGCTGAACGCGTATGCGACGAGAGATATTGACGATCCTATCGTCTGAGGGTTTACAGCGCGGCAGCGCTGGTTCTTATTCCCCTGCACCGTGCAGGGGGGCGATCAAGGGGGATATTCTCTTTCCTCGGAAAGAGAATATCCCCCTTTGACCCCCAAGAGAAAGGGATTTTCATTACAAGCAAGCAGCTCGAAGAGGTGCGGCGCTTGCCGATTGCACTGCCTGCGCGCGGCGAAGCCGCGTTTAGAGCTGCTAGACGATTTGACCTACTCCTATTATCCGCTGTCGCTCTCGAATCTGAGCGCAAGTGCGGTATAATCACCTTCTACCGAAAGTACAAATATCGCGGCGAGCGCAGCAAAGCCGCCTTGGCAGGCAGTAGCAAGCTCAAATAAATCCGAAGTAGACGGAGATTGCATAGGGGTAACGAATCGCAGGCAAAGCGACAGCGAAGATAGAAGCAAACCAAATCGTCTATCACCCACACCTGGCAGGCACCCGATTCGGCAAGCACCGCAGCTCTTTGAGCTGCAAACTGCCAATGCAAGCCTTTCTCTGGGGGTTCCAAAGGGGGTATTCTCTTTTGCGAAAGAGAATACCCCCTTTGACCCGCTCCCCTGCGCGGCGCAGGGCTCCCCTCGCAGCCCCAAGGGGGCTGCAAGGTTCACGCCCTGACTTGCATAATTCCACGATTATGGTAACAAATCGAATTTCTGTTCTGCCACAAATTTTCCAATTCCAGAATTATGTAAATTTCGACACACGCCTATCTGCACAGTATGTTTTCCACTCCGCGGAAATCAAATCAATTTTCCCCTGTCAAATCAGGCGATTTTGAGAAATCCGCTTGTGTGGAAAACTCTGTGGAAACTGTGGATAACTCACCGTAGAATCTCTTTATTGAATTTATTATGTTAATCTGTCAGTTTCGATCAAACCTTGCCGCATCGCGGCGGATTCTGTCGGGAACGCGGCTACTTTGACGGCTTTTCGCAACTTCCGTCATGTCTGCTGATTTTTATTTTTGCCGTTCTGCCGAATCACAAGAGCCTTTCTGCACACGCATTTTGCAGAAGCTCTGCAAAATATACTATTTGTATAGAAACTGTAAAGGCCCTGCCGATTTCTCGGCAGGGCCTTTTTTTAACACGGTGTTTCCGGTCCGTAACACCCGCTCACGGGGTCTAAAAAGAGCGGCAGGTGCAGCGGGCGGTACGTGAACCAGACGAACGCGAACAGCAGCGCCCACAGAAGTACAAAGCCGATGAGCTGCATCGCGCCCCCGCGCAGCGCGCCATCGGTCAGCAGGCGGTAACTCAGAAAGTACAGCAGCGCGTCGGCGAGGAAGAAGATCGTGATGTTCACCCAGCCAGGGAGCTTGCCGAACATTCCCGTCAGCGTGTAGAAAAGCGCCGGAATCGAGACAAGGCCCAGCAGGATGCTCGCCGCCTTGACGGCGAAGAAGTTCCGGAACGCCTCGGAAAACACAATAAACTCCACCACCGTGAACACGAGAAACGGGATAAACAACAGCTTCATGTGCTCCCAGGTCGACTCGTTGACCGCCGAAAACACCGCGATCACGCGATTCCCGCCCGTCCATTCGTACACAAAGTGCAGCAGCGTCCCGAAAAGGCCAGTTGCGATAAAGCCGACAATCTCCCATCGGCGCAGCTCCCGTTTCATGCTCCGTCCTCCCTTTCCGCCCCGGTCAAGCCGGGCAAGCACTATAGTCTACGCGGGAAAGAAGGGCTTTATACAGCAAAAGCCGCCCGAAACGGGCGGCTCTTGCATTTCTTCTCTTATTCGGCAAATCGCGGCACGATGACGCCCGCAGGTGCGTTCTTCGTCAGCTCGAACAAGTTCCCATCAAGTTTGTGGATCTTCTTTGCCTCATACAGCGCCAGAAATTCATCGAGTGTGCCGATCTCAGGGTAGCCGTGCGCGCCGAAGCGGTAGTGCATCGGCACGAGCACGCGCGGCGCGATCGCGTCCGCGACCTTTTTTGCCGTCTTCGCGTCGATCGTATAGTACCCGCCAACGGGAATCAGCAGCGCATCGCAGCCCTTGACCGTCGCAAGCTGCTTCTCGCTCAGCTCATGGCCAAGGTCGCCGCAGTGCACGAGCGTCATCCCCTCTGCGCGCAGGATATGGATGGCGTTCTCGCCGCGAAGTGAACCTTTCTTGTCATCGTGGAACGTTGAAACCGTCTCGACCGTAAACGGGCTCTCCGATTTGTCGCGCCCCGAGAGCGTCACCGCCTCCAAAAAGGCGTGGTCGCGGTGGCCGTGCGAGCACAGCGCCTCGTCCGCCTCGATGTGCAGCGCAGGATACGTCTCTACATAGTAGGGGTCGAGCACGACGCGCCAGCCCGCGCTCTCGACCACAAAACAGGAATGGCCCAGCCAGATGATGTTCATGGTGTTTTCCTCCTTAATTCCGCGTCATTCAAGCTCATCGAGCGTCATGGAGAAGCTCTCCATGCAGTTGACCATGAAATAGTCGAGCTCGGGCATGTGCATCTCGCTCAGCGCGCGGCGCGTCTGCTCCGCAGCCTTTTTGAATTCCATGTTGCCCGCCTTGAGCTCTTCGACGCACTTGATGTAGGCCGAGAGCTTGTCCGCCGCTTTGACAAGCTTTTTCGTCGTCTCGTCCTCGATCTTGATGATGGGCTCATAGTCCGCGCGCAGTTCGTCCGGCAGCATGGAGAGCAGCTTGTCGCTTGCCACGGCCTCGACCTTGCGGTAGGCGTCGCGGATCTCGGGGTTATAGTACTTGATGGGCGTCGGCATATCGCCGGTCAGGATCTCTGTTGCGTCGTGGTAGAGCGCGGCGACCGCCACGGCGTTCGCGTCCGTGGGCAGACCGAAGACACGCGTGCGGATGAGCGCGAGCGCGTGCGCCAGCACCGCGACCATGTGGCTGTGCTCCTGAATGTTCTCCTCCTCGGTGTTGCGCATGAGCGCCCAGCGCTTGACACAGCGCATGCGGGAGATATAGGCATAAAAATGGTTGGCCATGCGTTATTCCTCCAACTCGCCGCGAAGACTGCCGCCGTCGACCGCCGTGATCTTCACGTTTTTCACCTGATTGTGCAGGCCTTCCTGCGCGACGGATACCTCCATATAGTTCGGCGCGTGGCCCGCGCTGCCGCCCTTGCGGTCGCGTTCGAAGAGCACGGGAAAGATCTTGCCCACGCAGCACGCAAGATACGCTTCGTGCATCGTCTTGGCGACAGCCGAGGCGCGCGCAGCGCGCTCTTCGCGCACGGGCATGTCGATCTGGCGCATCTCCGCAGCCTTCGTGCCCGGGCGGATGGAATAAGGGAAGACGTGCATGTCGGCAAAGCCGACGCGCGCGATGAAGTCAAGCGTCTGCGCGAATTCCTCCTCCGTCTCCTCGGGAAAGCCCGTGATGAGGTCCGTCGTGATGGCAGGGTCGTCAAAATACTGACGCAGCAGGTCGCAGGATTCCATATAGCGCGCCGTATCATATTTGCGGTTCATACGCTTTAAGGTCGCGTCGCAGCCCGACTGCATCGAGAGGTGGAAATGTGGGCAGAGGTAAGGAAGCTTCGACGCCCGCTTGCAGAATTCCTCCGTGATGGTCCGCGGTTCGAGCGAGCCGAGGCGGATGCGCATGTCGCCGCCCTCGCGCGCGATGAGCTCCAAAAGGTCGATGAGTGAGGTCCCGTCCTTGAAGTCCGAGCCGTAGGACGAAATTTCGATGCCCGTGACCACGATCTCACGGTAGCCCTCCTCACGCAGCGCTTTCACCTGCTTTGCAGCTTCGTCCATCGGCAGCGAGCGCACGCGCCCGCGCGCGTAAGGAATGAGGCAGTAGGTGCAGAAATTCACGCACCCGTCCTCGACCTTGAGCATCGCGCGTGTGCGATTCACCATACCTCCCGCGGGCAGCACCTCAAAATCGCGCCGCTCCCAGACGTCGTCGACATCGACAATAGGCGTTTTGTCCTGTGCCGCGCGCTCCAAAAGGTCGATGAACTTCGCGCGGTCATTCGTGCCGGCGATGACGTCGAGCCCGAGCTTTTTGACGTCCTCGGGATGCGTCTGGGCGTAGCAGCCGCAGGCGGCGATGACCGCGCTCGGGTTGCGGCGCTGCGCCTGACGGAGCATCTGGCGCGACTTTTTGTCGCTCACCGCCGTGACCGAGCAGGTGTTGACAACGTAGGCGTCCGCCGTCTCCTCAAAATCCACCAGTGTATGTCCGCGGTGCAAAAGCTCCTGCTCGAGTGCCTGCGTTTCATATTGGTTCACCTTGCACCCGAGGGTGCAGATCGCAACTTTCATGTATGTTTGTATCCTTTTCCGCGATTTGAGCGGTAAAGTTCCGCTTTTTTCTGCCGTTTCCGACGCAAAGCGTCCGCCGCCCTTGCTTTTTTATTTTTATATTGTATAATCATTTGAGCATTCTGACAAGACCAAAGAAAGGATTTTCCCGATATGATCTATCTCGATCACGCGGCCACCACCCCCGTTCCCGAAGAGGTGGCGCACGCCGTTTACGATACGCTGGTTTCTGGCTGGGGCAACCCCAGCTCGCAATACCCCATCGGAAAGCAGGCGCGCGACGCTGTCGCCGCGGCGCGCGAGACGATTGCCGCCGCGCTCGGCTGCAAGAGTGAACAGTTCGTCTTCACCTCCTGCGGGTCGGAGAGCGACAACTGGGCCGTCCGCCTTGCCCTGCACCAGAACCGCCACGCCGGCAAGCACATCATCACGACCGCCGTGGAACACAGCGCGATTCTCGAGACCTGCAAGGCCCTCGAGCAGGAGGGCTACTCCGTCACGTACTTAAAGCCCGACAAGAACGGCAACATCACCGCCTCTCAGGTCGAAAGTGCACTGCGCGACGACACCGCGCTCGTCACGATGATGCTCGTCAACAACGAGACGGGCTGCATCTTCCCCGTGGCCGAGGTCGCGCAGCTTCTGAAAGCGAAAAAGTCCCGTGCCCTGCTGCACACCGACGCGGTGCAGGCCTTTTTGAAAATTCCGTTCCGCGCCGACACGCTGGGCGCGGACCTCATCTCCGTCAGCGCGCACAAGCTCGGCGCGCCCAAGGGTATCGGCGGCCTGTATTTGGGCGAGCGCATCCGCGCGCCCAAACCTCTAATCTTTGGCGGCGGGCAGGAGAGCGGCCTGCGCTCCGGCACAGAGGCCACGGGCCAGATCGCAGGCTTTGCCAAGGCGGTCGAGCTGCGCGCCGATCATCTGGACGATAAACTCGCCCACGTCGCCGCCATCAAGGCCTACGCCGAGGAAAAGCTCCTCGCGCTCGACGGCGTCGTCCGCATCGGCGACGGGACCGCGCCGCACATCCTGTCGATCTCGCTCGTCGGCTACCCGTCGGCGAATGTCGTTACGGAACTTGGCGCACAGGGCATCTGCATCTCGGCAGGCTCCGCCTGCCATCGCGGGCAGCTGAGCCACGTCTACCGCGCGATGGGCCTTGACAAAAAGGCCGCCGCGGGCGTGCTGCGTGTCAGCTTCGGCCCCGAGACGACGAAAGAAGAGATCGACGCACTCGTCTCCGCGCTCAAGGCGCACCGCGACACGCGCTTCCCCATGCTGTAATTCCACGATTCGAGGTTTTTATGTTCTCCTATCTTCACCAGCCCAAGGGCTTTTACAAGCATCTTTTTCTGCTGGCGCTGCCGGTCATCGTGCAGAATTTGATCACCACGTCGCTCGGCTTTCTCGATACGTTCATGGTGGGACTTCTCGGCAGCGATCAGATGTCCGCCGTCACGGTGGCGAACGTGCCAGTCTTCATCATCCAGCTCGTCGTCTTCGGCCTGCAAAGCGGCTCAAGCGTGCTCATCAGCCAATACTGGGGCCGCGGCGACCGCGAGAGCATCAACCGCGTCATGGGCATCGGCTTTATGATCGCGGGCGGCGTGAGCGTGCTGTTTGCCGCCATTCTGTGCGCGTTTCCCGCGCAGGTGCTCTACCTCATCACCGACAATCTGACACTCGTGGAGCTGGCCGAGCCGTACCTGCGCATCGTCGGCTTCTCCTACATTTTCAACTCGCTTGCCTCCATCTACATCGGCATGCAGCGCAGCATCGAAAATCCGCGCTTCGGCATGATCGTCTTCGCGATCTCGATGCTCTGCAACACGCTCGGCAACTATGTGCTGATCTTCGGCAAGCTCGGTCTGCCCGCGCTCGGCATCACGGGTGCGGCGGTAGCGACGCTTCTGTCCCGCGTGGTGGAGTTCGTCGTCGCGTCCTCCTACGCGTTCCGCTGCCGCACGATGCCGCTCATGAAGCACGCCATCCTCCGCCCCGGCATGGACATGCTGCGTAAATTCCTGCGCTACAGCGCGCCGGTGCTCATCAACGAGACGCTCTGGGGCACGGGCTTTTCGATGATCACGGTCATCATGGGCCACATGGCAAATAGCAGCGATCTCATCGCCGCCTACACGCTCGCGGGCAATATCGACAAGCTGATGACCTCGGGCGTGTTCGGCATCGCGGCGGCGGTGTCCGTCATCGTCGGCAAGGAGATCGGCACGGGCAACTTAAAGGGCGTTTACAACATTGGCCGCGCGCTGTGCTTCACGGCGTTCGTGTTCGGCATTGTGCTCGGCCTCGCCGAATACACGATATTCGTGACGCTGATGCGCCCGTTCGTCATGCCGCTCTTCTCGCTCTCGGCGGTCGCCGAGCGGCTTTGCAGTGTGATGCTCATGTGCTATGCCTGCGCCATCCCGCTGCACAGCTTTTCAACCACGATGGTCGTAGGCGTGCTGCGCGGCGGCGGCGATGTGAATGCCTCGCTCTTTATCGACAATGTTCCCCTCTGGTGCGGCACGCTGCCGATGATGTGTCTGCTCGGCCTTGTGCTCAAGGTGCCGAACGAGGTCTTCTGCCTCTGCCTGATGATCGAATATATCATCAAATCCCCCATCGGCCTTTACCGCCTGCACTCCGGCAAGTGGATCCACGACATCACCCGCATCGATGAATAACAAAAAAGCGGAAGGGCGCTGCCCTTCCGCTTTTCCATTCTCATTGTCAAGTTTTTACCGCGCGCTCCCGCCGCATTTCTCTCAGCACCGGCACGCTGACACACAGCGACGCCGCCACAAAGAACGCGATGCCGACCATGCGGTTCACGCTGATATGCTCGTGGTACACGACAACCGCCAGCGCCGTTGCCAGAATGGGCTTGACGAGATAAACGAACGACGCCTCCGTCGCAGAGGTGTACTCCGTGATCTTCGCCGTGAGCAGAAAGCCGATGGCCGCGCAGCCGATGCCGACATGGCACAAAAGCAGCGTCGTTTTGAGCGTAAAGCCCGTGAAAAACGGAATGCCCGCGAATATCTCCAGCCCCAGGCCGCTGTAAAGCGCACCGACCGCCGGAATCTCACCGAGCAGCAGCAGGAAAAGAAGCTCCAGACCGCCGATGAGCATGTTGAACGTCGTGATCACGAGCGCGCCGAGCCGCGGCAGACGCAGCTTGCAGAGCGTACCGTAAGTGGCAAACAGCAGCGTGGCGGTGATGATCTCCAAAAAGCCGCGCAGGCTGATCTCAAGGTGCGCGGGATTGAGGATGAAGAGAATGCCGACAAGTTCCACGCCGATGGCCAGCAGATGGTTCTTTTTCAGCGGCTCATGCAGGATGAAGTGCGCCAGCGCCACCGCGAACACAGGATTGCCCGAGTAGATAATCGATGTAGCTGAGGCGTCCATGTGCAGCACCGCCATCTGCAAAAGCGACATGTGCAGCGTCACCGTCAGAAAACCGAGCAGTGTGAAATAGCCCCAGTCCGCCTTTGTAAGCTGGATATCCCGCTTTTTGAGGTCGTTCAGTGCAAAGGGCATCAGTGCAGCCGCGCCGAGCAGCACGCGCTCCACCGTCACCTGCATGGGCGCGAACGCGCCGCCGAGGGCCTTGAGCGCGACCTCCGTCGTGGAATAGAGCATCGCGGCAAGCAGGATATAGAGATATCCCCGTTTCCGATCAGTCGTCATCTTCTTCCTCCTGTGCCTCGCCTTTGGCGAAGCAGCATCATTGTATGCCCCGCTGTGTTAAAATGCAATCCCAATCCGCTTTGTTCGGACGAAAAATGCCGCCCCGAATCGGGGCGGCATTTTGATTGCGGAACAGAAAATTACTTGGCAGTCTGCGCTGCCTTCTTGTTCTCCCACTTGGTCACGCAGCAGGCGCAGGAGATATCGCCCGTGATGTTGAGGCAGGTACGCCCCATGTCGAAAAGACGGTCGATGCCGTAGATGATCATGATCATATCGACGGGGATGTTCATCGCCTCAAGCACCATGGCAAGCATGATCATGCCTGCGCCCGGCGTACCGGCGGTGCCGATGGAGGCAAGCGTCGCGGTGACGACGATCGTGACCATCTGGCCAAGGGTCAGCGTCATGCCGCAGCAGGTGGCAAGAAAGATGGTGGCGACGCACTGATAGATGGCGGTGCCGTCCATGTTGATCGTCGCGCCGAGGGGGATAACAAAGGAGGAAACGTCGCTCTCCGCGCCCAGCTCATCCGCGCACTCCTTGCTCAGAGGGATCGTGGCGGCAGAGGAGGTGGAGGTAAAGGCGAAAATCATCGCGGGGGATGCCTTCTCGAAGAAGGTGAAGGGGCTGATGCCCGCAAACGCCTTGGCAGAGAAAGAGTAGCAGAGGACTGCATGGACGATGTAGCCGAGGTACGCGCAGCCGAGCACCACGGCAAGAGAGCCGAGGATCTCAGGGCCCTGCGTGGCGACGACCCACGCCATCATCGTAAATACGCCGATGGGGCTGAGGGCAATGATGAACGCCATCACGCGCTCGATGACCGCATAGAGCGTGGAGACCAGGTCCTTGGCAAGCTTGCCCTTTTCGCCCGCGGCAAGGATGCCGCCGCCGAACATCAGGGCGATCACGATGACCTGCAGCATGTTTGCGTCGGTGAAGGACTTCCACATGTTGCTCGGGAAGATGGCGACCAGGGTATCCATGAAGTTGGCGCTGGTGGCCTTATCCCAGACCGCGCCGTCCTCCAGCGCGAGCGTGGGGAACCAGCCTGCATTGTTGAAGAGGTTGGCAAACACCAGGCCGATGACGCAGGCGCAGGCCGTGGTGACGAGGAAGTAGGCGACCGTCTTCCAGCCGACGGAGCCGACCTTCTTCATATCGCCCATGGAGATGATGCCGTCGATCATCGACAGCAGCACGACGGGCACGACGATGAACTTGAGGAGGTTGACGAAGATGGTGCCGAAGGGCTTTAAGTAGTTGGTCGTGAACTCGGGTATTCCCAGCTTATGAAAGGCATAGCCGGCCAGAATACCGAGCAGCAGCGCAATTCCGATCTGCTTCGGCAAGCTTAGTTTTTTCTTTTCCATGCTCCACACACACTTTCTAAATGAAAATCCCCTATTTATAGGCATTATCAATAGGGGTCGTGCTTATTGTACTGCACTTTATTTCATTTGGCAAGGGCTTTTGCAGGAAAAATTTCGTTTTGCTGCCCGCATTTTTGCACAAAAATGATGGATATCTTTCATGTAAATTGGTCAAAATTTCGGCTTGCAATCTTGCCTGCTTTCGGGTATTCTTGGTCAGACGACAACAAACGAACAGGAGGAACGACCCATGATGCTCTGCACCGCGCCGAAAAAGAAAAATTCTTCCGTTGGTATTGCTGTTTCTGTTTTTATTGATATTGTTTCTTTTGACCGGTAAGTTTTCTTACCGGTCTTATTTTTTGCCCACGCGGGGCCCAACCATGTTTATTCAAATGAGAATAAAAATAAGAAGAAAGCAAAGAGGGAAAATCACATGAAGAAAGATCTCGGACACGAAGCCATCTACGACGCCCGCCAGCTGGGCACCCCCAGAATGCTGATCCTGGGCCTGCAGCACATGTTCGCCATGTTCGGCGCAACAGTGCTCGTCCCCATCCTCGTGCAGGGCTACGGCCTGCCGCTCTCCATCCAGACGACGCTGCTGTTCGCGGGCTTAGGCACGCTGCTGTTCCACGTGTGCACCAAGTTCAAGGTCCCCGCGTTCCTCGGCTCCTCGTTCGCCTACCTCGGCGGCTTCTCCACGGTCGCGACGATGCCCGCCTACGAAGGTCTCGATCCCGAAACGAAGCTCGCCTACGCGCTCGGCGGCATCGTGATCGCAGGTCTCCTCTACCTTGTGCTCGCACTCCTGTTCAAGCTGCTCGGCGCGAAGAAGGTCATGCGTTACTTCCCGCCCATTGTCACCGGCCCGATGATCATCATGATCGGCCTGAACCTCTCCGGCTCCGCCATCAATAACGCCTCCACCTGCTGGTGGCTCGCCCTCGTCGCTATGGCCATCATCGTGGTCGCCAACATCTGGGGCAAGGGCATGGTCAAGATCATCCCCATCCTGCTCGGCGTCGTCGGCTCCTACATCGTCGCGGTCATCGCCGGTCAGGTCGACTTCTCCGGTGTGAGTGAAGCAAGCTTCCTTGGTTTCCAGCAGTTCGTCATCGCCAAATTCGACGTCTCCGCCATCCTGGTCATGGCCCCTATCGCCATCGCCGCCATGATGGAGCACATCGGTGATATCTCCGCCATCTCCTCCACCACCGGCAAGAACTTCATCGAAGACCCGGGCCTGCACCGCACGCTCGTCGGCGACGGTCTCGCCACCGCGTTCGCCGGCTTCTTCGGCGGCCCTGCCAACACCACCTACGGTGAGAACACCGGCGTGCTCGCCCTCTCCAAGGTCTACGACCCCCGCGTTGTCCGCCTCGCGGCCATCTACGCCATCATCCTGAGCTTCTCCCCCAAGTTCGACGCGCTCGTCAACTCCATCCCCGCGGCCATCGTCGGCGGCGTCAGCTTCATCCTCTACGGTATGATCTCCGCGGTCGGTGTGCGCAACATCGTGGAAAACCAGGTCGACCTCACCAAGTCCCGCAACCTGATCATCGCAGCGGTCATGTTCGTCAGCGGCCTCGGCTTCAGCTCGGTCGGCGGCATCACCTTCACTGTCGGCGGCGCGGCCGTCACCCTCTCCGGCCTCGCCATCGCGGCCCTGTGCGGTGTCATCCTGAACGCCATCCTCCCCGGCAACGACTACGAGTTCGGCGTCAGCGTCACGGGCGACAAGTCCGCCGACCTCGGCAGCTACTAAGAAGCAAATTTCAAAATCAAATCAAAAAGGAAGCGGCACGCGCCGCTTCCTTTTTTCGCTTCTTCGTGCTATACTCTATCCAAATCCTTTGCAGGAGGCATCATTCATGGAAAGCATCAAGCCCGGGCGCTACCGCCACTTCAAGGGCAAAGAATATGAGGTCCTCGGTGTCGCACGTCATTCAGAGACGGAGGAGGAGCTCGTCGTCTATCGCGCGCTGTACGGCGACTTTGGCCTCTGGGTGCGGCCCGTGAGCATGTGGAACGAGACTGTCGAGCGCGACGGCAAGACGTTCCGCCGCTTCACCTATATCGGCGAATGACGGGCTATACGCTGATTCGCGCCAAGCGCCGTACGATGTCCCTGCAATTGGACCGCGACGGAAATGCCGTCGTCCGCGCCCCCTACGGCGTCAAAAAAGAGTTCATCGACCGCTTTGTCGCCGAGCACGAGGACTGGCTTACCCGCGCCCGCGAAAAGCAGCAAGCGCGCCGCCTTGCCCATCCCGAGCCGACGGACGAGGAGCGCAAAGCGCTCATCGCGCGTGCGAAGGAATACCTCCCGATGTGCGTCGATTACTGGAGCGGCATCATGGGCCTCACGCCGACGGGCCTCAAGATCACGTCCGCGCGCACGCGCTTTGGCTCGTGCAGTGGGAAAAACAGCCTTTGCTTTTCCTGGCGGCTGATGCAGTATCCGCGCGAAGCCATCGACTATGTCGTCGTCCACGAGCTCGCGCACATCCGCCACCACGACCACTCCCCCGCGTTCTACGCGCTCATCGAGCGCTACATGCCCGACTGGCGCGAGCGGATGAAACTGCTGAAAGAATAAAAGGCTGCGAGAAATTCGCAGCCTTTCATTCCGCTTTCGCTTTAATGGCGACGCAATCAATTATACTGCCACGACAAGTAAAGGGACCGCTCCTGTCAAGAAGCAGTCCCTTGATTTTTTGGATTTTCTCAGTGATTTACGGCCGCGGCCATTGCTTCAGGTCTTCATTTTTCCTCTTCCGTGAATAAGCCGACCACAAACACGGCCACCGCTATCGGAAGCAGGATGAACGCCGCTCCACCCAGCCATGTGCCTCGATCTCCGTTCCCTACGGCGAATGAAATCGCCATCAGCATCAGCATAATGCCCGTCAGCATCCGTTTGATCGCTTTCACTCGGTCATTCTCCTTTTCTCCGGCATTTGTCAATACGAAAGAATGATCTTCCTGCACGCCGCGCAGCGCGAGGCCCTGCACGACGCAGGCGACCATGGGTCGTAGGTCAATTTGATATCGTCTTTCTTTGGGATCATGATCCGGCTGGTATGGAGATTCGTGGAATAAATGATCTCTTTCATGCTCTGGACATATCCCGTCTCCATCTCAGTTCCACAGTAGGTGCATTTCATTGTAGTTCCTCCTTTGTGCGTGGTTTCCTCTCACTATCTTCCTGTATCATACCATACGTTGCAAAAAATGCAACAAAAAGCCGCCCGAGGAGTGTTCCCCGGGCGGCGACCTTGCTTTTCTTTTACTTATTGAGCTTCAGCCGGAAGTCCTCGCCTTCGGCGCTGTAGCTCACCTTGTAGCCCTGCTTTTCGGCAAAGCGGGTGACGTTTTCCACGCAGGTCATGCTGTCGACCAGCACGTCGAGAGACGCAGGCGCGTTCTTCTTCACCTCGTTCTGCACCATCACCACGGGCATGGGGCAGGAATATCCTCTTGCGTCGATCATGCTTTCGCCTCCTCCTTTTTCGGCAGATTCAAAATGACGACCACGAGCATCACGACAAGGCCGAGCACGACGGCGATCTTACCGGCAGTCGAGATGCCGCCGACGATCAGCTCGCCCGCCTCGCTCTTGGAGTCGGGATTGCCCGCAAGGCCGAAGTTGTGCGCAAGCGCCGCGCCGACGAGCATACCGAACACGGTGACGGCACTGTCGCCGTTGCCCTGCGCGGCCAGAATGAGCTGGCGCAGCGGGCAGCCGCCGAGCAGCACGCTGCCCCAGCCGACGAGCACCATGCCCAGCAGATTCCACAGGTGCGCGCTGTGCGCGATGGGCTGGAGCGCGAAGCCGAGGTGGAACTTGCCCATGGCGAGGTTGCCGACCAGCGTGACGACGAAGATCGCGACAAAGCCGTAGAGCAGGTGGAAATCTTTGAGCATGAACGCGTCACGCAGGCCGCCGACCATGCAGAGTCTGCTCTTCTGCGCGAGCGCGCCAACAACGATCGCGATGACAAGCGCAATCCAGAACGGCGCGTGCATCGAGCCCGGTCCCTCTTCCGAGAACTTGAACAGCGCGGGCACGGTGACAACGAGGATCAGCAGCGCAGCCATCACGGTCGGCAGCACGCCGCCCTCCGCCGCATGCACCTCATAAGAGCGCTTGAGCGAAAAGCCCTTTTTGAGGCTCGCGATGCCGAGCAGGATGCCGCCGGTGAAGCCGATCAGTCCGACGAGCGCGTTGAGGTCGCCGCCGCCGAGGCGCAGCACCATGCGCAGCGGGCAGCCGAGGAACGCCAGCGCGCCGATGACGACGAACGCGCCGAGCACAAAGCGGATCGCGGGCGAAGAGCCGGCGCGCGCCTTGAACTCCTTGCTCGCAACGCTCATGATGAACGCGCCGAGCACGAGGCCGATGATCTCAGGGCGGACATACTGCACTTTTGCCGCGCTGTGCAGGCCCACCGCGCCGGAAATATCGCGCAGAAAGCACGCGATGCAGAAGCCCATGTTCGTGGGGTTGCCGAGCGCCGTTAAGATGAGCGCCGCAAGGCCCACTGCGGCGCCCGCAAGGATGACGCCCAGATGTACTTTTTTCATTTTCTCCAATTCTCCTTTTTTGATCATTGACAAAATCAACACTTTTTGTCGAAAACCAGTATATCGGTTTATCTTTTGAAAAACAAACGGGATTCATAGATGAAAGAGAGGGAACCATCGTTTTTTTCGATGGTTTCCTCTTTTCCTTCAAATCATCAGCTCGTAAAAGCCGTCGACCTCCAGCCCCTCCGCCTCGGTCAGCGCGGCGAGCGCGGCGCGGTCCTGGACCTCCGCGCGCCACGACATGCCGCAGTCCGCCGTCAGCTCGCGCGGGACGGGGATGAGCCGCCCTGGCAGGCCCTTCGCCCGACAGAGCTTTTCCATCGCGATGGCCGCGGCCGTCGTGTGGAAGGTGATGACGAGCCATAGCTTTTTCTCTCTCATGTTGCGATCTCGCGGAGCGCGGTGACCGCGGCGTCCGCTTCCTCTTCCGTATTGTACCAGCCGAAGCTGAAGCGCACCGCGCCCTGCTCCTGTGTGCCGAGCGCCTCGTGCAGGCGCGGCGCACAGTGCGCGCCCGGGCGGGTCGCGATGCCGTAGTTCTCGGACAGGATATCCGATACCTCGCCCGAGTCCATGTCGCCGATGTTGAGCGCGGCGACCGCCGTGCGCTCATGGTCAAAATCGCCGTAGAGCGCCACACTCGGAATTTTCTTGACGCCCGCGACAAAGCGGCGCAGCAGCGCCATTTCATGCGCGTGGATGGCCTCAACGCCGGTCTCCTGCAAAAAGTCGAGCGCGGCGTTCAGCCCCGCGATACCGTGGCCGTTGAGCGTGCCCGCCTCTAGCCGCGCCGGCATCTGCTCGGGCTGCTCGTGGAGATAGGTCTGCACGCCCGTGCCGCCGACCTTCCAGGGGTTGATGTCCACGCCCTCGCGCACGCACAGTCCGCCCGTGCCCTGCGGGCCCATCAGCGATTTGTGCCCCGTGAAGCACAGCACGTCGATGTGCATCTGCTCCATGTCGATGGGCAGCACGCCCGCGCTCTGCGAAGCGTCCACAATGAACAAAAGGTCGTGTTCGTGCGCAAATGCGCCGATGCACGCCAGATCCAGCGTGTTGCCCGTCAGGTTCGAGGCATGCGTGCAGACGACGGCGCGGGTATCGGGACGCAGCAGCCGTTCAAAATCGGCGTAGTCGATGTTCCCCTGCCGGTCTGCGGGAACAAAGCTCAACTTGACATTGTTTTCCCGTTCCAGCCGGTAAAGCGGTCGCAGGACAGAGTTGTGCTCAAGGTCGGTCGAGATCACATGCTCGCCCGCGTGGATGCAGCCATGGATGGCGATGTTCAGCGCCTCGGTCGAGTTACAGGTGAACGCCACGTGGTCAGGCCGCTTGCAGCCAAAGAGCGCGGCGAGCTTGCAGCGCGTGTCGTAGATCACGCGCGAGGCGGCAAGCGCCTCCTCGTGCGTGCCGCGCGCGCTGTTGCCAAAGCTCCCCATCGCCGCGACCACCGCGTCGATGACCTGCGGCGGCTTTCGCAGCGTGGTCGCCGCGTTGTCAAGATAGATCATCTTACGGACGGACGACGCGGTCCGCGCCGCTCATCTTTTCGACGATGACGTACATGTTCGTCACCTCGCCGACGGCGAGCTTTTCCTTGAGGTCGTAGAAGTTGAGGCACGTGCCGCAGCTCATGATCTCCACGCCGCGCGCGGCCATGCCCTTGAGGTCTTCGAGAGACTCCGAGCCCTCGCACGTCAGCTTCACGCCGCCGTTGTAGCAGAGGATGGTGTCGGGCAGGGTCTCCTGCTGGCTCAGGGCGAAGACGAACGCCTTCATCAGCGCGCCGCCGAGCTCGTCATTGCCGCTGCCCATCTTGTCAGACGACAGCACCACGACCGTCTTCGGCTTGCCGCAGGTGTAGCACTCGCCGCTCTGCTCCTCCACTTTGGCGTTTTCCCCCACGGTGATGGTCACGCGGTACTCGTTTTCGCCAAGCTTTTCGGTTTTGGACGTGCAGCCCTTGCTTGCGGCCAGCTTGCCGAGGTTCTGCACCGCAGTCTCGTTGTCGACCAGCGTTTCGACCGTTCCGGCGCCGCCGAGCTCCTGCATCGCCTTCTGCGTCTTCACAACAGGGATGGGGCAGGCGTCGCCCATGGCATTGACTTTGATCGTCATTTCTATCGCTCCTTATCACAGGGTTTGCACCCGTTATTTCCTTCTAACTATAACAGATTCCGCGCGAAGTGACACAACTTTTTTCTCCCGCCGCGAATTTTTTTCATGGTTTTTCCCGTTTTACCGCCCTGTTATCATCGAATTTTCCGATGATAGAGCCTGCCTTGCGCCGTTTGCAGCAAATTGATAAAATGAGAAAAAGTTTGTATCTTTCTGCGCATTCCGCGCTCTAACAGGCAGAAAGAAGCGGAAAGGAGGCCCTGCATGGACGAATTTGACGAGATCTGCCGGCGCTGCACACCCGTTGTCTACCGCTTCCTGCTCTCGCTCTGCAAGGACGCTTCCCTCGCCGACGAGCTGACGGCGGAGACGTTCTATCAGGCGTATCTGCACATCGACACATTTCGCGGCAACTGCCGCGTCGAATCGTGGCTCTGCCAGATCGCCAAAAATGCCCTCACAAAAGAGCTCCGCCGCCAAAGGCGCGCCGTCCCCTTCGAGGAAACGCACGAGCTCGCCGCGCCGGACGACATTTTTGAGCTGCTGGCCGACAAAGAACAGGCCATGCGCATCCACGCCTCCCTGCACCGGCTCAAAGAGCCGTACCGCGAGGTCTTCACGCTGCGCGTGCTCGGCGAGCTGCACTTTCGCGACATTGCCGGCCTGTTCGGCAAATCCGAGTCCTGGGCAAAGGTCACATTTTACCGCGCCAAGGACAAGCTGATCGAAGATATGGAGGAACACCATGAACATTGACTGCCGTGTCATCGGCGACCTGCTACCGCTCTACGCCGACGAAAGCTGCTCGGACGCGAGCCGCGCTCTCGTGGACGATCATCTCAAAACCTGCCCCCGCTGCCGCGAAACGCTCGCGCGGATGAAAAGCGAGCAATTTCTCCCCGCCGCGCAAGTCATCGACCCGCCCGCCGTCGCCGACTACGCGCAAAAGGTCAAGCACCGTCGCCAGAAGCGCGGCACCTGCCTGACCGTCGGCGTCATCGCCCTGATCGTATTGCTCTCGCTCGCCGCCGCTGCGTGGATGAACCTTGTCCGCGCACAGCACCCCTACATCCCCGTGGTTGAGGAGAGCGTCTGCAACCTTGCCGCCGGAGAGGTACAAACCTTTGCCGACAGCTGCGACGGCCGCCGTCTTTTTACGAACAGCACGCGCATCGCCGTCACCTTCCGCGCGGATACGCCGCAGAACGGCACGATCACGCTCTGGAACATCACCGATGTCACAAATCCCTACCCGGCCATGTTCTACGAGGTCGACGGACGCACCGCGCGCTGCGAATTTACGAATCTTTCCTCCGCCGAGCGCTATTTTGTCCTCTGCGACGGTCTTTCCGGCGACGTGACTCTCTCCGACGGACGCCCGACAGACCTTTGGGAGAGCTTTCTCGATCTGCTCCACACCCTCTTCCCGCGCTGACGGCGAAAACACGGCGGAGTTGACAAAGGCGTTTCGCTTCTCTACAATAAAAGCAGTTTTTCAAGGAGGAGGTGCGCGCCATGAACGACAAGCTGCGTCTCACGCAGATGACAAAGGCGGCGGGTTGAGCCGCCAAGCTGGGGCCGGGTGCCCTGACAGAAATTCTTGCTGACTTGCCGAATGTGTCGAATCCCGCGCTTTTAGTCGGCTACGACAGCAGCGACGACGCCGCCGTGTACCGCGTCTCCGACGAGGTCGCCGTCATCGAGACGGTCGACTTCTTCACCCCCATTGTGGACGATCCGTACCTCTTCGGTCAGATCGCCGCGGCAAACGCGCTGAGCGACGTGTACGCCATGGGCGGCGAGCCGAAACTCTCAATGAACCTTCTGTGCGTGCCGAACTGCCTGCCGAAAGAGGATATCCGCGCCATTCTGGAGGGCGGGCATGCCAAAGCCGTCGAGGCCGGATGCGTCATCGCGGGCGGCCACACCATTCAGGATAACGAGCCGAAGTACGGCCTGTGCGTCACGGGATTCGTCCATCCCGACCGCATCCTCAAAAATGTCGGCGCGCAGCCGGGCGATGTGCTGGTGCTCACCAAGCCGCTCGGCAGCGGCGTGCTCACGACCGCCATCAAAGCAGACCTCATCTCCCCCGCCGCCCGCGACGCGGTTTATGCCCACATGGCGACGCTCAACAAAAAGGCGGGCAATGCCGTGCGAAGCGCCAAAAATGTCCACGCCTGCACCGACGTGACGGGCTTTGGCCTGCTCGGTCACAGCTATGAGATGGCGAGCGGCAGCGGCGTTACCATCCGCCTGCACGGCGCAACGCTCCCCCTGATGGACGAGGCGCGCGATATGGCTGAGATGGGCATCATCCCCGCGGGCGCTTACCGCAACATGGACTATGTGAAGCCGCATCTCACGGTGCTGCCCACGGCGCAGCAGGTCTTTCTCGACCTCGCCGCCGACCCGCAGACCTCGGGCGGCCTTCTCGTTGCGCTCCCGCGCGAGGACGCAGAGCCGCTTCTTCGCGAGCTCCAGACCTTCGCCCCCTGGAGCGCCATCGTCGGCGAAGTGAGCGAGCTGCGCGCCACCGCGCTGGAATTCGACTGATCCAAACGGAACGCAAGCAAAAAAGGAGCTGAATGCCAAGGCATTCAGCTCCTTTTTTATATTCGCACCTCATTTCGCGTCCGCAGACGCAAAACATTTTCTAATCCGTATTTACTGACGACATGTGCGTCAGTAAATACACTTTGCACGGAGTGAGTGTCGAGCCAAGGGCGAGGCACAGAACGCAGTGAATCTTTTACACAAACAAGTGACTTATGTCACTTGTTTGTGTAAGTCACATGCAGTAGCTCATGGCACCGCTCTTCCCCGTATTCCGCCATCATCTGGGCGACCACGGGGTTTCGCTCCGCGCGCTTGAACATTGCCGCGTTGTCGGAAAGGTGCAGGCCGTCGCCGCGCTTTTCCTTGCTCTTCTTGAGGCCGTAGGGCTGGCCCGCACCGCCGACGCAGCCGCCCTGGCAGGTCATCACCTCGATAAGGTGATAGAACTTCTTGCCCTCGTCGATTTCCTTTAAGAGCTTTTTTGCGTTGGCAAGGCCGTTGACGACCGCGAGCTTGAGCTCGGTGTCGCCGATCGTCACGCTCGCCTCCTTGATCGGCGCGTCACCGCGCAGGCCGAGGATGCTGATCTCGCGCAGGGTGTTTTTGCTCTTATCCGGCAGGCAGTGGCGCACGACCGCTTCAGCCACACCGCCGCTCGTGCCGTAGATGACCGCCGCACCGGAGCCGAGGCCGAACGGCAGGTCGGGGGACTCAAGCTCCAGCTCGCCGAGCTGGATGCCCGTCTCCTGCATCATGTCGATCACCTCGCGCGTGGTGAGCACAAGGTCGACATCGGGTCGACCGTCGTGGATGAACTCGGGGCGCGCGGCCTCCATCTTCTTCGCCGTGCAGGGCATGATGGCGATGTGATAGGTCGTGCGGCCGTCGGCGGCATCCTTCGCGGCATACTTGTCGCGGAAGATCGCGCCGACCATCTCCATCGGCGACTTGCAGGTCGAAATGTTCTTCAAATACTTGGGGTTCTCGTTTTCGAGATACTTCACCCACGCCGGGCAGCAGGAGGTGAACATCGGGAACGGGCCGCCGTTTTTCAGGCGCTCGAGGAATTCTTCGGATTCGGCGATCGTCGTAAAGTCCGCGCCGAACGTCGTGTCGTACACCTCGTCCACGCCCATGAGCTTGAGCGCCGTGACGAGCTTGTCGAGCACGTTTTCGCCCGCGGGGAAGCCGAACGCCTCGCCCACGGCCACGCGCACGGCGGGCGCGATCTGGATGACAACGCGCTTGCCGGGGTCGTGGATGGCGCGCCACGCCTCGCCGATCTGGTTTTTCACCGTGATGGCGCCGGTAGTGCACACCGCCGCGCACTGGCCGCAGCTCACGCACTTCGTCTCGGCGAGCTTGCGGTCAAAGGCGGGCATGACCTGCAAATTGCTGCCGCGATAGGCAAAGTTCAAAATGCCCATACCCTGCATCTCCTCGCACACGCGCACACAGTCGCCGCAGAGGATGCACTTGTTCGGGTCGCGCAGCACCGCGGGCGACGAGCTGTCGATCTCGTAGTGCTCGCGCGTATCGGGGAAGCGAATTCTGCGCACACCGAACTGCTGGGCTAGCTCCTGTAAGCGGCAGTGGCCGCTCTTTTCGCAGGTGGTGCAGTTGCAGTTGTGCGAGGCAAGCAGCAGCTCCAGAATGACGCGCCGGTGCTTGAGAAGCCGCGCGCTGTTCGTGCTGATGCGCATGCCGTCGCGCGGCTCCATCGAGCAGCTCGCGTCGATCTTGCCGGTCTTTTCATCCTCCACCACGCACATGCGGCACGCGCCGTAAACGGAGAGGTCGGAGTAATAGCAGAACGTCGGCATTTCAATACCGGCCTTACGGATGACGGAGAGCACGTTCTTTTCCCCATCGAAGTTGACGCGCTGACCGTCAACGATCATCATACCTTTTGCCATGTCTCAGTCCTCCTCTTCAATGGCGTCGATCGCGCCGAACGGACACGCGCCCCAGCATGCGCCGCAGTGGATGCACTTATCGTTGTCGATCGTATGCGGCATGCGGATCTCACCGGAGATGGCCTCCATCGGGCAGTTGCGCTTGCACTTGCCGCAGCCCTTGCACAGCTCGGGCTTGATAACAAGGCGGCGCTTGCGGCCGTTGCAGATCGGGCAGTGGTGGTCGACCACATGGCGCAGATAGTCCTGGCGGAAGTGGCGCAGCGTGCTCTGTACGGGCTTGCACGCGCTCTGGCCGAGGCCGCACAGCGCCGTTTCCGAAATGGTCTTGGAGAGCTCCTGCAAAAGGTCAAGGTCCTCAAGGCTTCCTTCGTTTGCGATGATGCGGTCCAAAATCTCCAGCATGCGCTTCGTACCCTCACGGCAGGGAACGCATTTGCCGCAGCTTTCGTTCTGCGTAAAGCGCATGAAAAAGCGCGCGGTCTCGACCATGCAGGTGTCCTCATCCATGACGACGAGGCCGCCCGAGCCGATCATGGCGCCGATGCTCTTGAGCGAGTCGAAGTCGAGCGGCAGGTCAAGATGCTCGTCGCTCGCCGTGGTCGCACCGCCGGAGGGGCCGCCGATCTGCACGGCCTTGAACTTTTTGCCGTTCGGGATGCCGCCGCCGATGTCGAAAACGACCTCGCGGATGGTCGTGCCCATCGGCACCTCGATAAGGCCCGTGTTGACCACGTTGCCTGTCAGGGCGAAGGCCTTCGTGCCGGGGCTCTTCTCCGTGCCGATGCTATGGTACCACTCCACGCCGTTTTTGATGATGAGCGGGACGTTGGCAAACGTCTCCACGTTGTTGAGCACCGTGGGCTCTGCCCACAGGCCATGCTCGATGGTGCGCGGAGGTTTGACGCGCGGCATGCCGCGGTTACCCTCGATCGACGCGGTCAGGGCGCTGCCCTCACCGCAGACGAACGCGCCCGCACCCTTGTTGACGTGGATGCGGAAATTGAAATCGCTGCCAAGGATGTTCGTTCCGAGAAGGCCCATCTCCTCGGCGCGAGCGATGGCCGTTTTCAGGCGGTTCACTGCCAGCGGATACTCCGCGCGCACATAGATATAGCCCTCGTCGCTGCCGACGGCGAGACCCGCGATCATCATGCCCTCGAGCACGCTGTGGGGGTTGCCCTCCATCACGCTGCGGTCCATGAACGCGCCGGGGTCGCCCTCGTCGCCGTTGCAGACGATGTATTTTTTCGCGCTCTTCTGTTTGCGCGCGCCATCCCACTTGCGTCCGGCGGGGAATCCGCCGCCGCCGCGGCCGCGCAGGCCGGAATCGAGAATATTGCGGCAGATCTGCTCGTCCGTCATCTCGAACAGCGCCTTTTCAAACGCGCTGTAGCCGCCCTTGGCGATATACTCCTCGATGTCCTCGGCGTCCGACGTGCCGCAGTTTTCCAGCACCACACGGTGCTGCTTTTTATAGAACGGGATATCCTCCTGCTTCGGGTACGCTGTGCCGTCGAGATGGTAGACCAAACGGTCGATGACCTCGCCGCCGAGTACGGTCTTCTCTAAGATCTCGTGGCAGTCCTCGGGCTTGACGTGAATGTACATCACACCCATCGGCTCGATGTGCACGAGCGGGCCCATCTCGCAAAAGCCGTGGCAGCCGCTCATTTTGACGTGCAGGCTCTTTTCCTCGTCCGAGTCGTGCTTCAAGCCGACGTAGACCTTCAGCCCGCGCGCCTCGCACTCGGATCTGAAATTGTCGTAAATTTTCATTGCGCCGCCGGCGATGCAACCCGTGCCCGCGCAGATGAGGATGGACGGCACCTCGCGGCTCTGCGCGAGGTCGTGCTCCGCTCTTGTGCGCAGGACGCGGAATTCTTCTCTTGTCAGCTTGCTCACGCTCGCACCTCCTCTTTGCGGATGGACTCAAGCAGCTCGATGGCGCGCTCGGGGTCCATCTTGGCATGCACCTCGCCGTCCACGGTCATGACCGGCGCCAAACCGCAGGCACCGAGACACGCGACCGTTTCGAGCGTGAAGAGGCCGTCGTCCGAGGTCTTTTTCTTTCCGTGCAGACCCAGATACTCATAGATCGCATCGTAGATCGGCCCAGACTTCCGCACGTGGCACGCCGTGCCCGCGCAGACCTTGACAATGTGCTTCCCCTTGGCTTCGAGCGAGAAGTTCTCGTAGAACGTCGCCACACTGTACACCTTCGACACGCTTAATCCGAGCGTGTCAGCGATAAGCGTCAGGTTTGCTTCGCTTAAATAGTTGTACTCCGCCTGAACATCCTGCAAAATCGCGATGAGATTCGATGGGTCATTCTCATGCGAGGCAAGAATGCTCAGGATCTTTTCTGTGTCAGGTTTCATGGTTGCCCTCCTATCTAATCCTGACGGCGATTATACCGTATCTTTTAAGGCATTTTCAACAAATTACTTCAAAATCATCGATTGATTATCTATATAAGCTTCATAAATTTATGCCCATCAATAAATCCAGAACAACCCGTATCTCTGTGCGGTTTATAAAAAATGACTTCCGTTCAGGTTTTCCCTGAACGGAAGTCATTTTTCTCACTTAATTGAACGATACTTATTGCGCGCCGTGCGGCATGCGTTCTTTGACCGCCTTACCGGTCGGCGTTGCGGCCAGACCGCCGAGCGCCGTCTCGCGGAACTCGACCGGCATGCGCCGTCCGACCTCGCCCATCGCGTCGATGACCTCGTCGACGGGGATGCGGCTCTCGATGCCCGCGAGCGCCATATCCGCCGCGGAGATCGCGTTCACCGCGCCGATGACGTTGCGCTTGACGCACGGGACCTCGACAAGGCCCGCGACGGGGTCGCACACAAGGCCCATCAGATTCTTGAGCGCCATCGCCACGGCGTGGCCGAGCTGCTCGTTCGTGCCGCCGCGCAGCGACACGAGCGCGCCCGCCGCCATGGCCGACGCCGTACCGATCTCGGCCTGGCAGCCGCCCGCCGCGCCGGAGATGCTCGCGCGGTACGCGATCACCGCGCCGATGCCCGAGGCGACATACAGCGCCTCAAGCAGCTCGTGCTGCGTGTAATGCTCGCGCTCGCACAGCGGCAGCAGCACCGCCGGCACCACGCCGCACGAGCCCGCCGTCGGTGCTGCCACAATGCGGCGCATGCAGGCGTTCGACTCCGCCATGGAGATAGCCTGCACGATGACCTCGTCCATGAATTCACCGCCGATGCTCTCTCCGCGGCGCGCGTACAGGCGCATCTTGAGCCCGTCGCCGCCGACCAGACCACTCACGCTGCGCTGCGTGCCGGTATAGGAGTCCGCCGCATCCTGAATGGCCTGCCAGGTCGACAGCATCTTCGCCATCGAGGCCTGACGGCTCACCTGGCGCTCCTCCATATCATACTGCAAAACGATCTCCCAGAACGGGATATTCTCCCGCGCCGAGCGTTCAAAGATTTCCTTCATCGAATCCAGCGCCATCTTCATCGTCCTCCTTATCGTAATAGGTCACGCTCAGGATGCCCGGCAGCTCCGAGAGAAATTCCACCTGCCGGGGCTTGATGTGCTGATCCGTTTCAATGACCATCAGCGCGTCACCGCCGCGGCGGTGACGGTTCACGCTCATGTTCGCCACGTTGATGTGCACCTGACTTAAAATCGACGTGATTGCCGCGACCGAGCCGGACTCGTCCTGATTGCGGACGATCAGCGTGTTGAAGTCGCCCGTAAAGTTTACGTCGATGCCGTCGATCTTGTTGACGACGATCGCGCCGCCGCCGATGGACGCCGCCTGAAGCGTCAGCTTTTTGCCGCTTTTGCCCGTCAGCTCCAAAAGCGCGGTGTTGGGGTGCGCGTCGCGCAGCTCCACCGTGCGGAACGAATACGCCATACCCGCGCGGTTCGCCTCTTCATAGGCGTTCGGGATGCGCAGGTCGTCCGGCTTCATGCCGAGAAGTCCCGCCAAAAGCGCGCGGTCCGTGCCGTGGCCGAAGCCCGTTTCAGCAAACGAGCCGTACAGGCCGATGTCCGCGCGCGCCACCTCTTCGCCGAGCAGCGTTCTTCCCATATTGCCGATGCGCGCCGCGCCCGCCGTGTGAGACGAGGACGGACCGACCATCACCGGCCCCATCATATCGAAAATATTGATCATGGAAACCTTGTCCTTTCTGACCATCATTTGGGAAAAGCATATCATATCCGCCGCCAAAAAGCGAGTAAAATTCCGCTCTGCGCATTGCGACTATTGAATAATATCCTTTACCTTGATTCATTTTCGATATTCATTGAAACAGCGCTCACATTCATTTTTTCTTCATAGCCTGATGCAAAAGGAGCCGTCCACAGGCGGCCCTTTTCTTTCTTTCGATGCAGAGCGTCAGGCCAGCATCAGCCCGATGAAAAAGCAGATCTGCGCAAGGCTGTTGGCGGTCTGCTCCATCCAGTTCACCTTCGGGTCGCTCGAATCCATCCGGAACGCGAAAACGAGCATCAAAATCATCCCAAGCGCGCCCGCAAGGAGGAAAAGGCATGCCGGAAAACCGCTCAGCTTTGCAAGCATCGCTTCCCCGTTCAGCCCTGCGCGGTCTACGATCAGTGCCGCGAACATCGTCAAAAAGCCGACCGGCATCAGGACGCGCATCTGCACAAACATCGGCCAGATGTTCCTTTGGGAGACGGCCGCGATGAGCTTCTATCCAACCTTCACAACACCCGAGAGCAGGCAGACTACCGCACCCGCTACAAACAGTCCGCTGTGGAACAGGTTCCCCGCCTTCACCGCGGAGAGGCCGAAAAATACGACAGGGAGCAAATCGACGAACGCCATCGGGGCGCTGAAGCCCTCGGGGATGGTCTCTCTTGTCATGCGGTTTCTCGCTTTTCTGCTCATGGCGTCCTCCGTGATGATTTTTCTCTGCTTCTTATTCTGCCCCAAAGCGGCGAACAGGCGCGGCGGATGGTCCGCCGCGCCTGCGTTTTCTAAAAAATTCTTTTACACGCGCTTCCACTTTGCGCCGCCGGGCATGTCGGTCACTTCGACGCCCTGCGTCTTGAGCTCGTCGCGGATGCGGTCAGCCTCGGCAAAATTCTTCGCCTTCTTGGCCTCCGCGCGCTGGCGGATCAGGTTCTCGATGCCCTCGTCCGCCGTGCCGTCCTCAGAGACGACCGTGAAGCCGCCCGCGCTCTGCTGGGACGCGGCCTTCTCCTTTTTCTCGCGCTCGGCCTCGGCCTTTTTGAGAAGGTCGAGGCTCAGCACCGTGTCATAGTCGCCGATGATGGCGAGCTTCGTCGCGCCCGTGGTCTTGGCCTTAAGCACATCGTAGAGCGCGGTCACGCCCATGGCGGTGTTGAGGTCGTTGTCCATTTCCTTCATGAACTTTGCGCGGTACTCGGCGCGAACGGCCTCGTCCACGCCGCCCTCGTCCTTGATGTTCGCGATCTTCGCGATGAGCTTGCTGTACGCGGCGACCGCATTATCAAGGTTTTCCCACGTGAAGACAAGACTCTTGCGGTAGTGGCTCTGTAAGCAGAAGAAACGGTACGCCAGCGGGTCATAGCCCTTTTCCTCAAGCAGCGAGACCGTCAAAAATTCGCCCTTGGATTTAGACATCTTGCCGTGCGAGGTGTTGAGATGCGCCACGTGGCACCACTGGAGGCACCAGGGATGACCGAGGTAGCTCTCGCTCTGCGCGATCTCGTTCGTGTGGTGCGGGAAGGCGTTGTCCACGCCGCCGCAGTGCAGGTCGAGGTATTCGCCGTTGTACTTCATCGAAATGCCGGAGCACTCGATGTGCCAGCCCGGATATCCGACGCCCCAGGGGGAATCCCACTTGAGCGCCTGATCCTCGAACTTGGACTTCGTGAACCAGAGGACGAAGTCGTTCTTGTTCTTCTTGTTCTCGTCCTCCTCCACGCCTTCGCGCACGCCGACGGCGAGGTCTTCCTCGTTGTGGTCGTTGAAGATATAGTAGCGAGAGAGCTTGCTCGTGTCGAAGTACACATTGCCGCCGGCGATATAGGCATAGCCGGTGTCGAGCAGCTTCGTGATGATCTTGATATAATCGTCGATCAGGCCCGTTGCGGGCTGGACGACGTCGGGGCGCTTGATGTTGAGCTTCTTGCAGTCGGCGAAGAACGCGTCGGTATAGAACTTGGCGATCTCCATGACGGTCTTGTGCTCACGCTTGGCTCCCTTGACCATCTTGTCCTCGCCCTCGTCGGCGTCGCTCGTCAGGTGGCCGACGTCGGTGATGTTCATGACGCGGTTCACGCTGTAGCCCGAAAAGCGCAGGTACTTTTCCAGCACATCCTCCATGATGTAGGAGCGCAGGTTGCCGATGTGGGCAAAGTGGTACACGGTCGGGCCGCAGGTGTACATCTCCACATGGTTCGGCGTATGGGTCTTGAATTCTTCCTTTTTATGGGTCGCGGAATTGTATAAATACATGATAGATCTCCTTTGAGAAGATGAAATAACGGATTTAGTCCGCCTCTTTGAAGACGTCGAGGTTCTTTGCGAAATACTCAATGCCGGAGTACACGGTCGTCGCCACGATGACCGCGATGCACACGACATTCAAAAGGTTGCTCTCAAACACCAGCATCAGGCACAGGCACACCATGGTCGAGGCGGTCTTCACCTTGCCCGACCACGCGGCCGCGATGACACGCCCCTGCTCCACGGCGACAAGGCGCATGCCGGAGACGGCAAATTCGCGCAGCAGCACGATGGCAAGGCACCAGCCTGGCATCTGCCCGCATTCGACAAAGTAGCACATCGCCGCCATGACGAGCATTTTGTCCGCCAGCGGGTCCATAAACTTGCCGAAATTTGTGATCTGATTATAGTGGCGGGCGATGTAGCCGTCGGCAAAGTCCGTCAGACACGCGGCGGCGAAAATACCGAGCGCCCACCATCTCGCACCCGCGAAGTCCAGGTACAGCACCACTAAGAATACAGGGATCAGCGCAATGCGCATGATCGTTAATTTGTTTGCAGTTGTCATATCTCTCTTTCCTCCTGCCCTGCGGGGCATTTACTTATTCGACCGCTTCGCCGGTCAGCTCGCCGTCCATCGTGCCGGTCAGGCGGACATTGACGAACTCTCCTGCCATGATATCACGTTCTGCGGAAAAGTAGATCTTTCCGTCGATATCCACGGACTCGGCGTAGCTGCGGCCGACAAAGGACTGCGCTTCCTCACTCCAGCCCTCGCACAGCACTTCGCGCACATCGCCGAGGACGGATTCATTGTATTCGTCGATGATATCGCTCTGCACGTCGACTAAAAGCTCCGTGCGGCGTTGGGCCTCCTCCATCGGAACGTGCTCCATCGTTGCGGCCTTCGTCCCCTCCTCGGGCGAGAACGGGAACACGCCCGCGCGCTCGATCTTCTCCTCGCGCAGGAAGCCGCAGAGCTCTTCGAACTCCTTCTCCCCCTCGCCGGGAAGACCGGCGATGATCGACGTCCGCAGCACAAGGCCCGGGATGCGCGCGCGCAGGTCGTGGAAAACCTTGCGGATGCTCTCTTTCGTGTCGCGGCGGTTCATCGCCTTCAAGATGTCGTCGTTGCAGTGCTGGATGGGGATATCGAGATACGGCACGATCTTCTTTTCCTGCGCGATCGTGTCGATGAGCTCGTCGGTGATGTCATCGGGATAGAGGTAGTGTAAGCGGATCCAGTGGAAATCGAGCTTGCACAGCTCACGCAGGAGTGCGGCAAGTTGGTGCTCGCCGTTCAAGTCCGTGCCGTAGCGCGTGATGTCCTGCGCGATGACGATGAGTTCCTTCACGCCCGCGGACGCAAGCTCGCTCGCCTCGTCCAGAAGTTCGTTCATCGGGCGGCTGCGGTAACGGCCGCGCAGGCGCGGAATGACGCAGTAGGCACAGCAGTTGTCGCAGCCCTCGGCGATGCGCAGGTACGCATACCACGACGGCGTGGACAAAATGCGCGCGCCGCCCTGCACGCAGTTCTGAATGTCGCCCATGTAGCAGGGGCGCAGCCCCCCGGGCGCCATGACCTCATCGACCGCGCGGGCGATCTCGCCGTAGCTGCCGGTGCCAAGCACCGCGTCGACCTCAGGCAGCTCATGGAGCACATCGTCCTTGTAGCGCTGCGCCATGCAGCCGGTGACGATGATCTTTTTGAGCTTGCCCTCTTTTTTGAGCTCCGCCATCTCTAAGATATTATCGATGGCCTCCTCGCAGGCAGAGGCCAGAAAGCCGCAGGTGTTGACCACGGCCACGTCCGCCCCCTCGGGCGAGGAGACGATGTCGTGTCCCGCGTGCTGCACTGTGGCCATCATCTGCTCGCAGTTGACCTGATTTTTGGCGCAGCCCAGGGAAATGAAAGAAACGTTATAGGGCATAGAACCCCTCCTGATCGTAAACTAATTGTAAAAAATAGCCAAACGACTACTCTTCGTAATCGAATTCTGTCGCATTCTCGCTGATTTGGGCGATTGCCGCGCGCACATCGCGCCACGCAAAGCCCCGCCGCAGCAGCATGTCAGACAGGCGCTTGCGCCCCTTTTCATCGAGTGCGCGGCCCTTTGCCTTCTGCGCGATCACGCGCGCGATGGCCTCCTGCGCGTCGGGCGACTTTGACAGCGCGTCCTCCCACAGTTCGCGCGGCACGCCGCGCCGGTAGAGCTCGTCGCGAATTTTCGCCTCGCCATAGCCCATGCCGCCGTAGTGGCGCACAAGCATTGCGGCATACTCCGCGTCGTTGAGTGCGCCGATCTCCTCGAGCCAGTTGCACGCCGATTCGGCGTCGGCCTCGACCGCCCCCTTTTCCCTGAGCTTTTTCGAAAGCTCTTTCCTTGACAGCGGGCGGGACGAGATCATGTTCGCCGCGCGCACGCGCGTTTCGCTCCGCGCGCCGGACTGTTGCAATTCTACCACAGTCCTATCGTCAATGTCCAGTCCTATACATAAACCGAAACGCAGAAGCTCGCTCTCGGTGATCCGGAGGAGGTCTCCCCCCTCCAGATACACGAGAACGCGCTCCTGCTTATGCTTCGATCGTTCGATCTTCTCAATCTTCATCCTTGAAATCGTCGGCGCTGACATCCACGGCGCGGCCTGCGGCCTTCGCCGCCACGCGGGACTGGCCCGTCATCAGCTTGTCGAAGTTGCGGCGGATCTCCGCTTCGAGGTTATCGGCGATCTCGGGATTGTTTTTCAGATACTGCTTGGCCGCGTCGCGTCCCTGACCGATGCGCGTTTCGCCCATCGAGTACCACGAGCCGCTCTTCTGCACCAATCCGAGCTTGACGCCGAGGTCGATCAGTTCGCCGATGAGCGAGATGCCCTCGCCGTACATGATGTCGAACTCCGCCTCGCGGAACGGGGGCGCCATCTTGTTCTTCACGACCTTGGCGCGCGTACGGTTGCCGATGATCTCGCTGCCGTTTTTCAGCGCCTCGATGCGGCGCACATCGATACGCACGCTCGAATAGAACTTAAGCGCGCGGCCGCCGGTCGTGACCTCGGGGTTGCCGTACATGACGCCGACCTTTTCGCGCAGCTGGTTGATGAAAATGACGATGGTGTTCGTTTTGCCGACCGCGCCGGTCAGCTTGCGCAGTGCTTGCGACATGAGGCGCGCGTGCAGACCGACAAAGCTGTCGCCCATCTCGCCCTCGATCTCCGCGCGCGGCACGAGCGCCGCGACGGAGTCGACCACGATGACGTCGATCGCGCCGGAGCGCACGAGCGCCTCGGTGATCTCAAGCGCCTGCTCGCCGGTGTCCGGCTGGGAGACGAGCATATCCTCGACCTTGACGCCAAGCGCGCGGGCATAGGTGATGTCGAGCGCGTGCTCGGCGTCGATGAACGCGACCTCGCCGCCCGCCTTCTGCGCCTGGGCGAGCACATGCAGCGCCAGCGTCGTCTTACCGGAGGATTCAGGCCCGTAAATTTCGATGATACGGCCCTTGGGCAGGCCCCCGATACCGAGCGCCAGGTCGAGCGCCAGCGAGCCCGTGGAGATGGCCTCCACATTGCTCACGGTGTTGTCGCCAAAGCGCATGATCGAGCCCTTGCCGTAGGTGCGCTCGATCTGCTGCATCGCGGTCTCGATCGCCCGCTTCTTGTCGTCGGCCATCGCCGCAGCTGCCTTCGTCTGAGACTTTTCTGCCATGTTCGCGTTCCTCCCGATTCTTTATATAAACTAAATTCGCTTCAAATGGTCTCCACGCGCGTGCCGTACACCACGCGGGGGATGTTGTTGAGGTCCTTGACGATCTGAATGTCGCCAAAGCCGTGCGAGCGCATGATGCGCAGCACCTGATCCGCCTGCCCGATGCCGACCTCGAAAAAGAGCATGCCGTTTTCACACAGGGCATCGCGCCACTTTTCGCAGATCACACGGTAGAAGTCGAGCCCGTCCGCGCCGCCGTCAAGCGCAAGGCGCGGCTCGTGCTCGCGCACGGAAGCGTCGAGCGTGTCGATGTCCGCGCTCGGGATGTACGGCGGGTTGCTGACCAGAAACTGGAACTCGCCCAGCGTGCGCGCGGGCTTTTCCCGCGCGTCGATCTTCAGGCTTGCCACCCGCGCCGTCAAGCGGTTGCGGCGGATGTTCTGCCGGCAGATCTTGAGCGCCTCTTCGTCATATTCGCCGAGCAGCACGCGCGCGTTCGGCAGGTTTGCCGCCGCGGCAAGGCCGATGCATCCGCTGCCCGCGCAGAGATCCAGAATGCGGCAGGCCCCCGCGCCGCGCGCCGCGTCGATGAGCTTTGTCGCCAGTACCTCGGTATCCGGGCGCGGGATGAGCACCGCGGGCGAAATGTCGAGCGGCAGACCATAGAACTCCCACTCGCCGATGAGATACGCCACCGGCTCGCCCGCCAAGTGGCGCTTGACGAGCTCGCGCGCACTCTTCTCCACCTCGGGCGAGGCGTAGAGTGAGCCGTCGCGCACCAGTTCCTCGCGCGTTTTTGCCGCCGCGGCGCAGACGAGCTCGCGCGCCGACTGCGTCGCCTCCTCGTCGCCCGCGCGCCTCAGCTCCGTGCGCAGATCCAGATAGAGATTATTATACGTCGTTGCCATGCTTACCACGCATCCTTGCCTTTTTCTTCGGGAATGACCAGCTCGAGCGCGCGGATGGCGACCTCGAGCATGCTGTCGTCCGGCTCGTTGGTCGTAAAGTTTTGCAGCCACAGGCCCGGACGCGCCAGAAAGCGCGTCACCTTGTTGTCGTGCCCGCCGACGTAGCGGTTGAACTCATACGTCACGCCCACGATTGGAATGAGCAGCAACAGGTGCAGCGCCATGCGCACCCACATGTTGCGCCAGTTGACAAAGCTGAAGACAAGGCTCGAGACTAAAATCGACACGACCACGACCACAAAGAGAAAGCTCGTGCCGCAGCGCGGATGGTGGCGCGGCTGGATGCGGCAGTTTTCGACCGTCAGCGGCAGCCCCGCCTCGTAGCAGAAGATCGTCTTATGCTCCGCGCCGTGGTACTGGAACACGCGGTAGATGTCCTTCTGCTTGGAGCACAGGATCATGTAAGCGAAGAAGATCACGAGCTTGATGACGGATTCGACCAGATTGTGCACCGCCGCGCTCTTGATATACGGGTCGATAAAGCCGGCCAGAAACGTCGGCAGCAGGAAAAAGAACAGGATCGTCAGCCCAAGCGACAGAAAGACCGCCAGAGCCGTGATGAATTTCTGCATTTTTTCGTTGCCGAGCTTTTTTTCAAGCCACTGGTCGAATTTGCTCGGCTCGGCGACGTCCTCGTCGGGGAAATAGTCCGCCGAAAACATCAGCGCCTTGACGCCCTTGACCATCGAATCGACGAACGTCACCGCGCCGCGGATGATGGGTAAGCCCAAAACGGGGTACTTGTCGCGCACGAGCGTCAGCTCCTCGACCTTTTCGACCAGCCCGTCCGGCGAGCGGACGACAATAGCCTGCTTGCCCGGACCGCGCATCAAAACTCCCTCGATCAACGCCTGTCCGCCGATGCTCGTGCGGAACTTGGACGCGGAAGCCTTGTTTTTTACTTCTTCTGCCATGAATGGTTCTCCTTTTTCTATGCGATATCATACCACGGGTTTTGCAAGAATGCAACACCCGTTCTATTTTTCACGACATGGGCAGCGAGATCGTCACGACCGCGCCGCCGCCCTCGGCGTTGGCGATGTCGAACGTGCCGCCGTGCAGGCGCACGATCTCGTCACACACGGCAAGGCCGATGCCGCTGCCGCGTGCCTTCGACGAGCCCTTGTAGAATTTCTGCTTGACGAACGGCAGCTCCTCCTCCGGGATGCCGGGGCCGTAGTCGCGCACGCGGATGACAAATTTTCCATCCTCGCACGCGGCGCTCACGTCGATGCGCTTTCCCGCGCCGCCGTGCTTGGCCGCGTTGTCGAGCACATTGCAGAAGACCTGCTTCATGCGCTCGCTGTCTGCCACGATCGGCGGCACATCCTCGTCAGGGCCCTTGTAGCTGACCTCGATGCCCTCCTGCCGGAAGAGCTCGAAATAGGTGTAGATTGCGTCCTCGAGCTCGCTGGCAAGATCGACGCTCTCCACGCGCAGCGTGAAGCGCCCGTCCTGCATCTTCGTGAATTCGAGCAGCTCCTCGACCATTGTCGTCAGGCGGCGGGACTCTTTCAAAATGATGCCGAGGCCGCGCTTCGTCTGGTCGATGTTCGCGCCGGGGTCAGCGGAAAGCGTCTCCGCCCAGCCGCTGATGGCGGTCAGCGGCGTTCGCAGCTCGTGCGAGACCGACGAGATAAATTCCTGCTGGATCTTCTCGGCCTGGCTGATCTTGAGTGACATGTCGTTGATGTTGTCGACCAGCTCGCCGAGCTCGTCGCGGTAGTGGTTCTCGATCATGATGCCGTAGCTGCCGCCCGAAATGCGGCGTGCCGCGTCGCTCACGACTGCGACGGGCTGGACGACGTTGTTGATAAAAATAGCATTCGACGCCGCAATCAGCGCCATGCACACGAGTGCCGCCGCCGAAGCGAGCAGCGACTCGACCAACACGCGATGCTGCGCCTCGCGCAGCGATGTCACGTACCGCAGCACGCCGACAACGCGGGAGTTAAAAAACAGCGGATACGACACCGCGAGGATATTCTCCCCCGTCTGCGGATCGCTGCCCTGAAACGACGCCATTTTACCGCCGATCGCGCTGTCAACGTCGCTCGTGCCGGGCAGCGTGCCCGCCGTCAGCCCGTAGGACGAGACCTGCACGCGTCCGTTCGTGTTGATGAACTGGAGCTCGATCGTGTCCTTTTCTTCAAACGTTTCGGCGGAGTACGACGCGAGGCGGTAATATTCGCTGTAGCTCTTCACGCCGTAGCCCGTGAAGGTCTCCGCCGCGATACGCGCGCGGCTCTCAAGGCCCGAGCGCATCGCATTGTAATAGTATTCCTGCACGCCCACGCTGAAAAGCGCCACTGCCAGCACCAGCAGCAGCAAGATCGGCAGCACCGCCGAAAACATCCACCGCTGACGAAGGCCGCGGATGTGCAGCGCCGAAGCAAAGCCTTTTCGATTGTCCGGCATCGCTGCCCCTCCTTCGTTCGGTGCGCTCACACCGTCCATTTATAACCAAAGCCCCACACGGTGGAGATGTACTTCGGCTCCTGCGCGTCATCTTCGATCTTGAGGCGCAGGCGGCGGACATTCACGTCCACGATCTTGAGCTCGCCAAAGTAGCCCTTGCCCCACACGGCGTCGAGAATTTCCTCGCGCGCGAGCGCCTTGCCGCTGTTTTCCATAAAGAGCTTGACGATCGCGTACTCGATCTGCGTCAGCTTGACGCGCTCGCCGTTTTTTTCAAGCGTCCGGTTCGTCAGGTTCAGCAGAAACGGCGGCTGATACAACTCTCCGGTATGCGTGGCCGGCGTGTTTTCGCCCATGCGGCGCAGCAGCGCGTCCACGCGTGCGGTGAGCTCGGCGGGCGAAAACGGCTTTGTCACATAGTCGTCCGCGCCGGTCATCAGGCCCGTCACCTTGTCCATCTCCTGCGTGCGCGCCGTCAGCATGATGATGCCGACCTGCGCGTTCGACATGCGGATGCGGCGGCAGACTTCGAACCCGTCGATGTCCGGCAGCATGATGTCGAGCAGGCACAGCTTCGTGTCGGGATTTTCCTGCAATTTTTGAAGCGCCTCCTCGCCGCACTCAGCCTCCACGACCTCGTAGCCCGCACGCTGCAAATTGATGACAATAAAACTACGGATACTGGCTTCATCCTCCAGCACCAGCACTTTTTTCATATCGTTTCTCCTCTCAGTTGTCTCCCATCGTCCATTCCGCCGTGATGAGCGAGAAGCGCTCGCGCAGCGATTGCTCATCAAGCGTGATATTCCATGCATCGTCGATCCGTGCGGCGTATACCGCCTCCACCTGCTGCGTGAGCACAAAGCGGCTGCCGATGTTGGCAAGTCCCTCGCGCGCCTCGCCCGTCAGGGTGTAGACGGTGAGCAGTTTCTCTCTCAGTCCGCCCTCGCCCGCGCGGTAGAAGGACACAGCGGTCTCGCCGCTGCCCGCGCTGCGCTCGACGGTCAGATGGTCCTTGTCCCACTCGTCCGGCAGCACAAGGCTCCAGCCGTCCGTCACATTGTGGAAGCAGCTCTGCACGTCCGTCACCGTGCCGTCGATGCTGTACTGCTCCCAGACAACGTAATACTGCAGCTCGCTCTCGCGGTCAAAGCGCTGCAAGGGACGCGTCTTCGGCGCTTCGGTCACGCCGTCGCTGTTTTCATCGCGCGGGAAAAGGCCGAGGAAAATTTCCTCCGCGGGTACCTGATTTGCGTCCGCGCCGAGGGCGATGTTCTGCAGCCGCCCGCCCTTGAGCGCCAGCACGTCCGTCACGGTCAGGTTGTCGCCCGTCACGCCCGTCACGAACAGCGCGTTCTCCCCGCCCGTCAGCGTGCCGGCCGTCAGGCGGCTCAGCTCCGCCACCGAGGCGGACAGGCGCAGCGAGGACTTCGCGTGCAGCGTGCCGTCATCCCAGTCGTAGTAATCGACGCGCGCCGTACTCTCTTCGTCGCTGCAAATAATTAAAAGTTCCTGCTTCCCGTCGCCGTTCATGTCGAGGTTCGCGTAACGGGAATAGCCCGTCGTCAAAAGCGACTCCGACGTGCCGGGAGAGAGCGGATAGATGGCAAGCCCCTGCACATCCGAGCTGCTCTTGTAGCCGACCAGGATCTCCTTGAGCCCGTCGCCGTCCAGATCCGTGTAGTTCACGCTGTAGATCTGGCTCGATGCGCCCTCGATCACGGCGTAGCGCTCGTAGCTGTCGCCGTCGGCTTTGAAGATGTAGATCTTCATCGGCTTTTTGTCGCTCGCGCGGCGGAAGAAGGCCACCGCCTCTTCGCTGCCGTCACCATCGAGGTCGATCATCTGCACGCTCTGCAAATTGCTGCCCGACGTGGGCGCGGCATACTCCGCGCCGTTTGTGAGCAGCGCGTCGATCTGCGATTCGAGCGACTCATACTCGCCCGCGAGCTTCGGCAGGCGGTAGAGCGACGTCTCCGGCGTCGTGAACATGCAGCCCGAAAGCAGCAGTGAAAATAATCCGATCACCAGCAGTTTCCCCGCGCGCTTCATTCTCTCCGCCTCCTTTTTCATACAGATACCAATACAGAATTATCATAGCACGCCGCCGCGCAAAAAGGTAGCCCCTTTTTGCGCATTTTCCGCAAAAAAGCAGCGTTCAATGTCCTATCTAAGCCTCATCAAAGCGAAAGATGCGCCTTTTGCGCCCACCGGGCGCAAAACAGCATTCTAAAAAGCACGCATTTTGTGCTCCCCGAGCACAAAACAGTGTCTCCGCACCACCCCAGGCGCGCATTTTGCGCTCTTCGAGCGCAAAACAGCGCCCCGCACGCACTCCCCCGGCGCATTTCGCGCCCTGCGGGCGCGAAACAGCCCACCGCACCCAGGCGTCGCAGACTTTCGCGTCCGCAGACGCGAAATAATTTTGATCGTCATTTCCAACGACATGCGCGTTGGAAATGACTCTTCTCAGGCCGCAAGTGTGGAATTCGCCCGCCGACGGCAGGCGAATTATGCGCGTAGCGGCCTGCAATCCCCCTCTAAAATGAAAGGGAACGGCTTTGCCGTTCCCTTTCATTTTAGAATTTGTACAATACTGTCGCCACCTGTGCCCTCGTCATCGCGCCGCCCGGGCGGAAGCTGCCGTCGCTAAAGCCCGTGAGGATGCCCATCTCGCTGAGCGTGCTCACGTACTCCGCCGCCCACGACTGGATTGCGCTGCTGTCGGTGAACTTGAGCGCGCCCTGGGCGTAGCCCTTTTCGGTCAGGCGACCGAGCATCGTCACCGCCTCCTGGCGGCTCACGTTGGCCGTGGGGTTGAAGTAGAGCTTGCCCGAGCCGTCGGAACTGCCCTTGATGATGCCGAGCGAGTACATCGCCTTCGCGCCGTTCAGCGCCCAGGATGCGATCTCATTCGTATCGGCAAACGGGAGCTGCACGGAGGAATAATCCTGCGAAGAACCTAAGTAACGCGCGAGCAGCACGGCAAATTCCTGACGGCTGATCTTCGTATCCGGCAGGAAGTTACCGTTCGAGCCGTTCGAAATGCCGCTGCGCTTGAGGTACGCCACCGCATCGTTCGCCCAGTGGTCCTGCATATCGGCAAAGGCCGGCGTCGCGCTCGACGTACCGGCGTTCACGCCCGCGCGGCTCAGGTTGCCGCTCGCGTCGCCCGCGACCACGCTCACGCGGTGCTGTGCGCCGTCCGCCGCGGGAAGCGTAATGCTCAGCGCGCCGCTGGACTGGTCATAGGTGTAGGACGTGTAGCTCTTGCCGTCGTAGGTCACGCGAATGGTCGGGATGGCCGCGCCGTCGATGTCATCTTTCACCGTGCCGGTCACAGTGTTGCTCGCCGCATTGTACTGGAGCGAGAGCTTCGGCGCGGTCGTATCGGTCAGGCCGCCGTAGGAGAGCACGAGCTGGTCAAGGTACACGGCGCTGATAAGCTCCGTGTCCGAAGAGACGATCATGCCCGTGATCGCGGTCGCCGCGCCGAGGTTCGCCGTCAGGAGCTTCCAGCCGGAGAAGTTGAGAGCTCCCAGGTTCACGCTGCCAGTATCCGTCACCAGCGCGAGCTGCGCTCCGCTATTGTCGCCGTAGACCCAGAAGTTGAGCTGGTCGTAATTTGAAGGAATGGCATAGTTGAGGCCGATGTAGGCGTTGCCCTCGCTGCCGATCGCATAGTCAAGCCGTGCGGAGGCGTAGCCGTTGTGCACGCGGGTCATCTCACTGTTGTAGGAGAGCATCGCACGCGTGCCGGTCGCGGTCGCAAACGAGGTCTCAAAGCCGTCGAGCGTGCGCAGGGCGCGCGCCGTCACCGTCACAGGGACCGTCACGGAAATGCGGCCGAGGCTCGCCGTCACGCTGCCGCTGCCGATGCTGCCGGACGCCGTGAACACGCCGTTTTCGATCGTGCCGACATTGCCCTGCACGGTCCAGGTAAAGCCCTTGTTGTCGCCGAGCACCGGCAAATGGCGGTACATCGCCGAGGCGGTCAGCGTCGCCGTCTCGCCCGCGCTGAGCGTGATAGCACTCACGGCCTTGCCGTTCTGCCGGACGCTGATGCTGTCGGGCTGCGTGATGACATCGATCTTCGTCTGCGCGCTCGCGCCGCCCGCGTTCGCCGTCACCGTCACGGTGCCGGAGGCGGGCGCGGTCAGGACATTGCCGTCAATGGTGCCCTTATCCGCGCGCAGGGAGACATTGGAATTTGCCATGGGGATATAATTCGTGTCAAGCGCCGTCGCGGTCAGCTTGACCTGCGCGTTCGGGAGCACGCGCGTGCTCTCGCTTTCAAGATACACATGGCCCACGGAGTTCGTCGGGCGGCTGTCCGCCACTAAGAAGAGGTGGTTCGTCACCGCGCGCTCGCTGCCGCCGGAGGGCTTGTTCACAAGCGAAGCCGTCGTGCTGTCGGGCTGCGTCGCGACGAGCGCGGTCGAGCCGCCGCCGTCCAGGCTCAGCGCCGTCACGCAGCCGAGCTCGACCATGCGCTCGGCGACCTGCGTCAGCGTCGCGCCGATGGAATAGCCGCTCTGGCGGCCGTCGATGGTGTACATCACAAGAGAGCCGTCGCGCTTGAGGCCCACAGCCGTGCGCGGCGCGCTGCCGTTGACAAGGCCCGCGCAGACCTGACCGTTTTCGACCAGCTGATAGAGCGCGCCGATCATGTTCGTTACGCCGTTCCACTCGCTGCCGCTCGCGCTGACAGAGACCGTGATGCGGTCGCCGACCTGAAGCGCACGCATGGAGGTCAAATAGCTCTCGCTGGACTTGAGGTTGACCGACAGCACATACTGCCCCTTGCCGACCGCGGTGTCCACGCCGCTTTCGACAATGCTTTCGACCCGAAGCGTCAGCTCCTCGCCGATGCCCAGCTCACCGCGATCCACCGAACAGATGACATCAAGGCCCGGCTCGCTCGTGCCGATCGTGCCGCGGGCATTGAAGCTGTCGTCATACAGGAAGATACCGAACGACGTCTGGCGGACATAGTTCATGGCCGTGATCCCGAACGTGCTGCCGCGGTCGGTCTCGGCGTTGATGCGCAGGTTGGGCTTGCCCATCACCGCCGTGCCGTCGTCGTAGAAACCGAGGGCATAATAGCTGCCGGAGATGTTGCGGAAAACGCCCTTGCTCATCACGCTGCCGAGCGCGATGCCGTTGGCGGTGTCGTAATAATCGCCGTTGATGCCCGCGACCACGCGGTAGCCGTCGGCCTCCAGCGTGCGCGCTGCTGCCGAGACGGTCGAGAGCTGCGTGCTGTAGCTGCCGCTACTCACAATGGGCTTCACGCGTGCGTTGGGCGAGTAGACCACATAATTCTCCTGACGAAGGTCGGAGTAGGTATTGCTCCAGAACGTACCGGCGTTGAGCTCGGTGCGCTCATTGACCTCAACATTTGAGCTCGTCAGATCGTCGCCGAGCGCGTCAGACGCGAAGGCGTTGAGCGGAGCCGCCGCCAGCACGACTGCCAGCGACAGCGACAAAAACTTACGGATAATGGATTTCACGATTTGCCTCCTTGCTGAAAATGCCTTGAATTGGTAAACATAACACAGTATAGCAGATACCCTGCCATAAGTAAAGACGCGAAAACGCGGAAAAAGTTTCCACTTTTTTCGCAAAATTTTAGAGGGAAAGCGCCTCGAGCACCCGCACGATGACGGCGTTTGACACTAGAAAGCCCTGCGGCGTCAGCCGCCAGCGGCCGTTTTCCTTTTGGGAAAGGCCGTGGTGCGCGCACTCTTCGAGCACTGCCTCGGCGTCCCGCGTGTCCTCCTTGAGCGCCGACAGGTCGAGCCCCCGCGCGGTGCGCAGGGCAAGCATGACGCGTTCTTCTTCGCGCTCGCGTTCCGCGGGGCATGCGCTTTCGGAAAGGTGCTCCTCACCCTTGATGTAAGCATTCAAGTCGCGCGCGTAGGCGAAGCGCCGCCCGCCGAAGTCCGAATGCGCGCCAGGACCGAAGCCCAGATACTCCTGCATCGTCCAGTATTTGAGGTTGTGGCGCGACTCGCGCCCGGGACGCGCGAAGTTCGAAATTTCATACTGCGCGTAGCCCTCCTTTTTGAGCAGCTCGACCGTTGCAAGGTACTCCTCCGCCTGTTCATCGTCGTCGGGGATGCGCAGGGCGTCTTTTTTGCGGTCGAGCGGCGTGCCCTCCTCGATCTTGAGCCCATAGCAGGAAAGGTGCTCAGGCCGTAAAGCGATCGCCGCTTGCAGGTTTTCCCGCCAGTGCGCCATTGTCTGCTCGGGTAGGCCGTAGATGAGATCGAGGCTCACATTGTCGAAGCCCGCCGCGCGGGCGGCATGTACGGCCTCGACCGTCTCTTTATGCGTGTGGACGCGCCCGATCAGGCGCAGCTCGTCGTCGCTCGCCGACTGCATCCCGAGTGAAATGCGGTTGAAGCCCGCTTCTCTGAGCTGCCGCAGTGCTGATACCTCCCGTGCGCTATCGGGATTCGCCTCGGTCGTGATCTCAGCGTTTTTGTCCACGCGGTAATGGGCAAAGACCGTCTCTAAAATGCGGCAGAGCCGGTCTGCGCCGAGATAGCTCGGCGTGCCGCCGCCAAAGTAGATCGTGTCAACGGTATGGCCTTTCGCCTGATCCGCCCAGCGGATCAGATCGCGCTGCAAAGCCGCGGTGTAGGCGTCCATCTTCTCCTCCGAATGAGGAAGCGAGTAGAAGTCGCAGTAAATGCACTTCGCCTTGCAGAACGGAATGTGGAGATACAGTCCCAGCGGTCGCATCGCGTCAACTCCTTTGCAAAAATGTCCTCGCCCATTGTAACACAAACCTCGCCGCGCGCAAGACGGTATCGCGCGGATATTTCGTCCATTTCCCGCAAACACTACGACAAAAGGAGTGATTCTTCATGGATATGACGCCTCAGGAATATCAGGAGTATGTCAAGCGCCTTGCGCCCAAATCGCCCATTTTCAAGGATACCGCCTTTGCCTTTTTCATCGGCGGCGCGATCTGCGCGCTCGGCCAGCTCATCCAGAACGGCTTTCTCTCGCTCGGCCTTGCAAAGGCGGACGCAGGCACGGCGACCTCGATCTGCCTCATCTTCCTCTCCGCACTTTTAACAGGCTTAAACCTTTACAATTCCATCGCGCGCTTTGCCGGGGCCGGCACACTCGTGCCGATCACGGGCTTTGCCAACTCCGTTGTCTCCCCCGCCATCGACTTTAAGAGCGAGGATTGACCTATAATAGACATACAGTCGGTTCTATAGAGTGAGTATGCTGATTTAGTCCAAAATCAAAGCTTCCTCCCGACTTATCATTTGCACGCATTCACCTTAAATGGTGGGTGCGTGCTTTTTTGTTTTCAATGCATTTTCATAATACCTCATCAGCTTATTTTAGTCGATGGGGAAATTTTTCTTTTTTGAAGGGTGGTCAAAATGGGTGCCATTTCTACATTCATTACGAGAGGTGCATTCGAGGTGTTTTATGACTTGCCGACCGCAGACTCTCAACCTGTTACCACAGCACTGTACCTTGAAAACCGAATACGATTCCAAGACATCACCGTGTTCGAGCCACTATGAGCAAGTGAAAGGGGCCTGGTCAAGCTCCATTGCGACGACAGCACGGGAAAATAATGGTACACTCGTCCGGCTAGGTCTCAAACCGAGGGACGACGCACCCACAAGCATGGGCCGAGGCTGAAATGCCTGTGTCCCCCTGACCAGGGGACTTGGAATCGACTCTATTTATAGCTCTGTCAGGAAGGAGGTGTATGAGATGAACTGCACACAAAAACAACAGTTGGTGTGCTTTCCGAAGGTAAGAGTTTATAAGCCGTGGTTCCGACACTTCAATGATCACAAGGATTTCCGGAACGAAGGAACTGTCCATCTATTCAGTCTCATGGCGCTCTTCAGCTACGCTAATTTTCGATCCAATGAACGCGTGATCTATGGCGACCGATATATGGAGGCACCGGGTCAGTGGATCTGCAAGCTCGGGGCATTGCCCAGAATCCTTCGAGTCCACTCCAAGGCTCAGGCGCTTGAGCTGATGGAGTACTTCCGGAATCATGGATTCCTTACCTTTGAGATCTTGGATGAGGAAAAGGAAATACTCCGCTTCACGATTGCCGATTGGAAAGAGCACTGCACACACCTACAGTATAACTATTACAGCTATAAAGGATCGGGATTCTTTTTCTTCCCGCTGCCTGTCGGCAGACTGCTTTTGAAGACAGCACGAAAGGAAGTCGGAATTGTATTCAGTGAATTGGACGCCATCATGGATATGTGGCTCCACACAATCCTGAATGACCCCCAAGTGCGAGGATCTGAGTATATGCCAGTTGTCTATTACTCCAATATGCGAGGTATGCCGCTGCTCTCATATACTTACCTTGCTCGTCGTTGGGGCTGGTCCAAGTCCCGAGTCGGACGCTTCATGTTGAAGGCCGGCGAATATGGAATTATCAGCCGTGTGAGTTTTTCCAGCTCACGCGGCTCTGTCATTTCAATGTGCCGCTATCGAGAGATGATCTACGGTGAAGGCTGTGAGGAACTCGAGCTAAGCAGGATTGGCGAGATCATTGGTATTGCTAAGGCGATTGATGTGGTGGAAGCAGACGACACCAAACTCGATATCAGCGTCGAGTCTCGCGTCCCGCCCGCTCACACTATAGGGAAGCCACGAAAAGCCTTGAGAATTCAAGTGTTTCTGGTGATCCGTAGTTCTTTTTTTGCTCGCCAAATTCCATTAGTCTTCTACAGTGCTTTAGACTGGGAGGTAACGAATCAGGAGAAGAATAGCCGCGATCCACCGACTGAGTCCCAATCCGGAAAGGAGATGAAACGATGACATCAGATAGCACTCCCGCGTTTGAGATAGAAAAAGAAGCTTTGAAAACAGAGATCGAAACCGGCATCCAAGCCGGTGTTGATCATTTAGAGGCGAAGACCGCAAAACGCAAGGATGCGGATAAGTATCATAACACAAGGCATCTGCTCAAGCAGTACCGGAAAGTAGCATATGCGATCAAAATCTCGGAAGCAGATATGAATGTTCGAATGGAAATGGAGCATGGCACCCGCCTTTCCACACTTGAAGTCAATGCCGAATTGGCTGGCGTGGATTTGTCCGGTTCTAAACTGGAGGGGTACGCCAGAACAGTTATTCGGAGCAAGAACATGCTCCAGATCATTGATAACGCGCTTAATACGGTGCGAATGGATCCAGACCACGGTGAGCTGATGTATCAAGTCCTCTACCTCACATACTTCTCAAAAAAGAAGCCCGCGAATCGTGAGGTGATCCTAGCGGAACTTGATCGGCAAGGATTCCCCATGTCGATGGTAACCTATCATAGCTATCTCAACATGGCAATTCGAGCGATTGACCGCATTCTGTGGGGTTACACGGCGCGTGATTGCATGGAGATTATCAAGCAGTTTTTACCTTGAAGCACTATTGAACTATTTCCGAACGAAACTTGAAGTTCTGCTTAATTGCATCTGTATCCCCTAAATGGTAAGATGATAGCGTCGAAAAGATTCATTGATGGACTGCCTCCTTTCATCGGGAGGCATTTTTTCATGTGAAGCCAGGAACTCAGGTCGTACTGCCCGAGTTCCCAGCTTTTCTTTTCGGCTCTATTTGAAAGGAGGACTTCCCAATATGAATCTAAACAAACCTGCCGTCATCAAGAAGCTGCAGGAGCGATTCAGAAATGTAAATGCAGGCCGAGGCCTATATACTGCCTTTCTCGTGCCTACGATGCTGACCATGTTTTCCACACACGCCTTTGCTGCTGACACCATTTGGACGAAGGCGAGTGCAATCATGCAGGATGTGTACACTCAAATCCTCGGCATCAGCACCATCGCAGCTGTTGTTACTGCGGCTATTGCGCTTCTTCTGATGAACTTCTCCAGATCTGGACGAACGGTTGATGAGTCCCGTGCATGGTTAAAGCGGATCATTATTACCTGGGCCATTCTCAATAGCCTTGGCTTTATCATGGCCTATGTGACACCATTCTTTTCCGGTGGCACTTGGACTCCCTAATTACGAAGGAGAATCAAGACATGAAGAATATTATCTGTTTCTTATCCGGTATTGTCGCTGGCATTGCCATGTGCCTCACCGCAGCATACTACCTGCCTGAAAGTAGCTTCGATGATGAGTTAGGCCACTTCTAAGCAGATGCAGGAGGAGCCGCATGGGAATCTTAGACAGTATTGTTGAGTGGATTGCCACACAGGTCATGAATCTGCTGGATCTGATCACAGGGTCCGTACTCGGTGCGCTAGGCTGCGATATGAGCACGTTTCTACGCTATTTCCCGGCCGCTGAAACGCTCTATGAAATATTCGTAGCGATTGGTGTAGGCTTCATCTTACTGAACCTTGTGTGGCAGCTATTCAGAAACTTTGGGCTTGGACTGGGCCTTAGTGCGGAGGATCCAGTCAAGCTCGCCATCAAATCCATTCTCTTTATCTTTTTAGCACTTTTTGCGGATCAGATTATGGTGCTCGTTTTGGGAATCGTAGGAACGCCATACGACTGGGTGGTAGACACAGCACTTCCCCCAATCGAGTTTGCAAGTTTTGCCAGCGTAGTAACAGTTTTGGTGGGCAGCCTTGTGTCCGGCTCGGTAAGTTTGATTGTACTCATTTTGGTGCTCATCGTAGCATGGAACTATATCAAGCTTCTATTCGAGGCAGCGGAGAGATACATTCTCGTCGGCGTTCTGATCTACACAGCTCCAGTCGCATTCGCTACAGGGGCATCAGAAAACACATCAAATGTCTTTAGTGCATGGTGCAGAATGCTTGGAGGCCAGTTTTTTTTGCTGATCATGAATGCATGGTGCCTGCGCTTATTTACGAGTATGGTTGGCAGTTTTCTTGCCAACCCGTTATCCGTTTGAGGAGGTAAAGATGAAGAGAAAAGCCCATATCATACTGCTTGTATTGCTGCTCTTATGCGTACTTTCGACAACCGCCTTTGCCATCGATGAGAGCGAAGTAGAAAGTGCCATTGCGGCATCGAGCAAGGAAGAAGTTGCTGGCAATGTTTTTATCTGGTTTCTATGCGCCATTGGATTCCTTAAAGTCAGCCAGAAAATTGATAGTTTTATGGCTTCTTTGGGAATCAATGTCGGCAGAACCGGTGGAAGTATGTTGACTGAGCTCATGGTTGCCGGACGCGGCATTGCTGCTGTTGCGGGGGCTGTAGGTGGAACTGTATTTAACCATCATTCCTCAAGTAACAGCACTCACACAAATGCACAGGCCGCCGGCGCTGCTTTTACAGGTGGAGGAAACGGCCTTGTCGGCGTTACGAAACGTGCTGCTGGAAACGCGGCAGCCGCAAGCGCTACAGGCAATGCAAAAGGACTCAGCAATCTTGTGGGTGGCGCTATGTTCGAATCAAGCCTGCAAAATGGAGGCAAATTTGCAATGAGCGTTGTTGGAGCTGTGGCAAAAGGCAGCATATCCTCAGTCGGGTCCATCACCGGTGATCAGGCGGCTGAGGCATTGACAAGCTATTTGGGCTATTCGCCTGTTGACTCAGGTAGCGCACTTGCAGATGATGGTGGCCTCATCCCTCCATCTCCCATTACGTCAGAAGACGTAGTTACGCTTGATGGCGGCACAGCCGCAGGAACAGCTTCTCCTACTGCGTCTGCAAATGGGACACCTATCCCATCTGGCGCTAGAGAGCACGACGGTTCTGTGGTTGAGAGTGCACGCATTTCTGGAGCGCCACCCATATTTCAGAATGTTGAAATCGGCGGTGGACGCATCACGGGCCTTGAGGTCTCACCTGATAGGCAGTCAGATAGGGAGTTTGCTATGTACAGCACAGAACAATACATGGCCCCAACTGGCCCGTATGATACAGTCCAAACAGTAGACGGTGCCTCGTGGTATCGGCAGTATGCTCAGCCCAAAGTTGAGAAAACGCCCTATACCGATGAAGGTGACAAGATTAGGTATGAGGAACGCATCGTTTCTCAGATGCCGCCTGTTCCCAAAAGAAAGGACAAAATCTAATGAGTGATGAAAAAAGCCAGCAGCAAACATCGACCGAATCCACAGTTGCGGGTGCCGCAAAGGCTGGCAAAGCAATTTCCAATATTGCCAAGGGCGCAGCTGCAGGTGGTGCTCATGGTGCGGCAATTGAAGCAGGGAAGTCTTCTGCGAAATGGCTGATTCCGTTAATCGCGGCAGTTTTGTTGCCTCTAATTCTTGTAGCTATGCTTCCTTCTATCATCTTCGGATCATTATTGGGCGATGGAACGGACTCCCCGAATGGAATCTCGAACGATGAAGTGTTAGTCCAGAATATGACAGCCATCAACGAGGGCATCAGTTTCATCCTCTCTGAAGGATTAACGGATGTTCTTGAACGCATTGATTCTGATTTTGCATCGTCCGGCTGTGATGGAAAAGAGATCAACAATCCCTTTGGCGCTGATGTGGTGTTTAATGCAAATGCGTTTGTTTCCCAGTATTGCGCACACAAGGACATAGAAATTGCATCTATTTCCAAGGAAGATATGGAGGCTTTGCTCACCGCTAACAAGGATAAGCTCTACTCTTTTGCTTTCACGGATGAAGAGCGAGAAATTCCCCCTGAGCAAGGTGACGAAGGCTCGGGCGAAACCATTCATGAGACCATTCGGATCTATACCATCTCCTATAATGGAGAAGCGTATTTTGCCGATCAGGTCTTCCACCTGTCAGACGATCAGAAACTCCTTGCAAGCCAATATGCGCAAAACTTGACTGTCCTCTTGGGCGATGGAATTTACCAAGGTCTAAGTGAAACAGAGTTCTCAGCAACGGACCTATCCTACGACGGGGTCGTTTTTGCTGACGGCGAAACACAGGTTGTCTATTACAATCAGTTAGATGAACGGTGGAAGTACTCGCCCTATGGTACAGATACGATTGGTGGTTATGCCTGCGGCCCGACTGCAATGGCCATAGTGATATCCAGTCTTACCTCAGAAACCATTGATCCACCTCATATGGCACAATGGGCATACGAGCACGGGTACTGGTGCAGCGGCAATGGTTCTTATCGTTCTTTGATACCAGGAGCAGCGCAAGCGTGGAGCCTGAGTGTCGATGGCTGCACAGCTTCTGAACCACAGCGTATCATTGATGCGCTTGCGGAGGGCAAGTTAGTCGTTGCACTCATGACGAAAGGCCATTTTACATCGAGTGGCCATTTCATTGTCCTGAGAGGCTGCACATCCGATGGGAAGATACTCGTCGCAGATCCTTCCAGTTATAAGCGCTCCGAGAAGAGTTGGGATATGTCCATTATTCTCAACGAAGCTAGTAAGCGCGCTGGATCCGGTGGGCCGTTTTGGATCATCGGAAACTGACAATAGAATAGAGGCAGAACATGAGCAAATCGAACGAAGAACGGGATATTTACTATATCCCGCCAAACTTTCTTGCAAGTGGGCGCTTATTTGGCGGAATGATTCGAGCACGCAATGCGATTGAAGCTTGCGTGCTCGTTTTGTTGACGGGTATTCCCATCATCAAGTTGCCTATGTCGCTTACTGTGCGGATTATCATTCTTTGCCTGCTCCCACTCCCGCTTGGTATTTTTGGCATCATCGGTTTTGAGGGCGATTCACTTTCGGAATTTGCGATCAATTGGGTTCGCTGGTTCATTCATCGACGGAGCCTTTATCGCTCTGATGTCACTATACCTGAAACCGCTAGGAAGCAGAAAAAGAGGATATGGGAGCAAGAAGCTACCAAGCCGCCCAAAGAGTTAGGCATTCGGATCAAGCAGCCTCGCAAGAAACGAAAACGCCCTACAAAAACCGAAAAGCAGCTCAACAAAAATAATCGCAAGATGGTGCCAAGTCATAAAAAGCAGGTGACTTACTCGGAAGACTTTGTTCCAGTAAAGGATATCCGCAACGGCATTATTGAAATGGAGGACGGTCGTTACATCAGAGTCCTCGAAGTTGAACCGATCAACTTTCTTTTACGCAGTACATCTGAGCAGAAGAATATCGTTGCCAGCTTCGCGAGCTGGATGAAGATTTCCCCCATAAAAATCCAAATCAAAGTGTTGACAAAGAAGGCCGACATCGGAAAACACCTGAGTACCATTGAGCGGGATATGGAGTCCGAGAGTAATCCAAAGTGCCGAGAATTGCAGCTGGACTACTATCGCCTTATTCAGACAATTGGCTCGCGAGAAGCAATTACCCGCAGATTCCTTGTGATTTTTGAGTATGAAGCTGTCACGAATCGCAAACCGGAGTACTCGGAGATTGTCTCGGCTCTGGAAACGTCTGTTCAGACAGCGCGGCAGTATTTCCTACACTGCGACAATGCTGTTGTTACCCATGATGACGAAAACGCCTTCCTGTTGGAGATCCTCTACACCATTTTCAACCGATCAACTTGTGAGGTAAAAACAGTTGAGCAGCGCATCGGGGAGCTCCAGCTAGCTCGGAGGGATACCGACATCACAGTACCAGTCTCCCTTAAAAGTGTACTGGCACCCGATTCCATTGACTTGACTCATGGGTCATATGTAGTAATGGACGGAGTATACCATGCATATCTCATTGTTCCCTCAGATGGGTATAATCCTCGCGTTGTGGCTGGGTGGACGAGTATTCTCGTCAATGCTGGCGAAGGGATCGATGTCGATTTCTATTTTTTCCGTGAGCCAAAAGAACGCATTCAGGCTAAGCTGGGTCAACAGATCCGAATCAACCGCAGTCGCTTGAAAGACACCTCGGATACCAATTCGGACTTTGATGATTTTGAAAGTGCAATACGTTCTGGCTACTTTCTGAAAGAAGGCCTTGCAAATTACGAGGATTTCTACTATTGCAACACACTAGTCACAATCACTGCAGATACACTCGAAAATCTGGAGTGGCGTATATCTGAGGTGCGTCGGTTGATGGTTTCACAGGATATGGATATCCGGATCTGCCGATTTCGTCAGGAGCAAGCGCTACTGTCGATTCTCCCGCTTTGTAGCTTGAATAAAAAGCTCTTTGAGGCGAGCAAGCGAAATATGCTTACCTCTGCTGCTGCCAGTTGTTATCCTTTCACCTCGTTTGAGATGAGCGATGAGAACGGCATCCTGCTCGGAGTCAACCAGCATAACAACAGCTTGGTCATAGTTGATATCTTCAATAGCCGCGTATATAAAAACGCCAATATGGTTCTTCTGGGAACCAGCGGTGCCGGCAAAACCTTTACGCTCCAGTTGATAGCTCTCCGCATGCGTCGGAAAGGTACCCAGGTCTTCATCATAGCACCTCTCAAAGGCCATGAGTTTCTGAGAGCCTGTAATAACATTGGCGGTGAGTTCATTTCCATTAGTCCGGCATCGAAGCAATGTATCAATGTCTGCGAGATCCGCAAGCAGGATCTCAGCGCCAATCAGTTGATCGATGGCGTAATTAGCGAGAACTCGATCTTGGCAAAGAAGATTCAGCAGCTGCACATTTTCTTCTCACTGCTAATTCCAGATATCAGCCATGAAGAACGGCAGCTCCTTGACGAAGCGCTAATTCGAACCTATGCGAAGAAAGGAATCACGCACAATAATGAGTCGCTGATTGATCCAGAGCATCCGGATCGCTACCGGGAGATGCCGCTCCTTGGTGACATCTATGAGATTCTAATGGAATCTCCCGAGACGAGGCGGATGGGTAATATTCTGAATCGTCTCGTGAATGGATCCGCCAAAACCTTCAATCAGCACACAAATGTCCAGCTCGACAATCTCTACACAGTTCTTGATATTTCCGAGTTAACGGGAGAGCTTCTGCCTGTAGGCATGTTTGTCGCACTCGACTACGTCTGGGATAGAGCCAAAGAAGACCGCACAAAAGAAAAGGCGATCTTCATTGATGAAGCATGGGAACTTATTGGAGACGATGATACCAATAACCCAAACAACACCAAGGCCCTTGCAGGCGAGTGGGTTCAGGAGATTTTCAAGATCATTCGTGGCTACGGCGGTGCGGCCATTGCTGCCACCCAGGATATTGGCGACCTTGATCGAAGCCGGTTCGGCAAAGGCATCTTAAATGTTGCAAAGACCAAAATCATTTTGAACTTGGAAAATGATGAGGCGCAGCGCGTCCAGCACATTCTCCACTTATCTGATGCAGAGATCATGTCGATCACTCGTTTTGAACGCGGCCAAGGACTGATCTCCACGAACTCCAACCACATCACAGTTTCGTTCAAGGCATCCCCCTTGGAGAAACAGCTGATTACAACCGACCGCATGGAACTCAACCAGATTCTCAAGGAAAAGATCGCCCAAAATACACATAATGTTGTCGAATGAAAACACAGCAAAGGTCATGTTTACATTAGCTCTACACTAAGCGTAATTGCGGTTTTCCTTTACACTATGCGGTTTCCTATCTCTACACAAAGGAGAGCATAATGAAGTTTTCCAATACCGTTCGAAGGAGGGAAGTTGCCTTTATGATTCGGCTGCTGACCATCTTCGGTGTCGTTGAACAGCGACAAATGCGGTTGCTCTTCGATCATATGAGCAATCGTTCCTATGGCCAGATCCTCGCACGTCTCCGGCAAGAGGGCCTGGCCTATTTCTCGCCGGACGGCCAATTCCTCGCAACAAGTCGATACTCATTAGATCACGGGAAGACGCAGGAAGCCATCATGGCTTTCTGGGCATTCATCCAGATGAGCGATCATGTGCTGGATTTTTGTGCGAGTGAACCTCCGGCAATTCTCTCATTCTCTTCAGCCGATAAGGATTATGATCTGATTTCCGGTAGCCAACGCAATATCCCATCGATCAACGCCTCTCGCACACTCGTGCCAGAGGCGTCCGTTCGTTTGATTGTCGTAGATGATATGAAGTCCCTGGATGAGCTGATTCCCAGAGATGATAACGATTATGGAGTCCTGACTGGCTCTGACGGCGTTGAGCAAATCTACAAACTGTGAGGTGTGATATGGATAACCCCAAGTACATTCAAGTCATGCGCCAAGTGGCTTCTGATTTTGATGGTATCAGCCACGAACTCTTTCAGGTCGCTAGCGACTTAGAGCGTATGGATCAGTATAACCCCCAGCAAAAACTCTTTAGTCTGGTTCGATCGGCAGAAGTATCCTCGGTTACTCTGAGAAATCTGACCGCCAGAACAGTTCGTGATGATACGGCGCCATTCTATTGTGAGGTGGCGGATCTGCTGGGGATTAAGGTCGAGGAGACTCATGATTGGCTCAAGATCTCAGTTCCCGCGATTCTTCCGAAAAGGAATCAGAGAGATAATCAAGCATTTTTGACTCGGCCACTTCGGCACGCGATTATGGACTATCTCAAAGAGAACCCAATGGAGCGCTTTGGTAGCTGCGCCATCTGCATTGTTCACAACTATGATGCTGCTCTTGGAAAAAGGCGCATTCGTGACTATGACAACATTGAAACCAAGCGGTATTTGGATGTCATTGAATCGATGCTACTGACCAATGATAGCGGTCTCCTATGCACGGTCCTCCAGGCTACGAGGATGTCTGATCGGGACAGCGCAGAGTTCTACCTGATGAGACCTGAAACGCTTTCATCCTGGGCCAAAAATCACATTAAAACAACTACCAAAACCTGCTCTGAGTAATGGGCAGAAATTGGTAGTGATTTCGTGCATACGAGCTGTCCCCACTCAGGGAGCGCAGAAATAGGTAGTGTTAGGCAATACAAATTCTGTCTGGGTGTTTTTTGCTTGGTCAGTTTTGCTCTTTTGTGAGTAGCTTTATGATGCAGCCTCTGGCAGCCTGTTGGCAGCCTTGCTGCTGATTTGATTGGAGTGTCTATGATTACATGTAAGAATGATCGCTTACTCGAATTGCTCTGGTTTGTTGGATACTGTATCGAGTTTCCGACGCAGCTGGCGGTGCGGATCGGTGGCGGCGCTGAATGGAATCGCAGGGTCATGTATCGTGCGATTCGGGAAGGCTATGTGCGGCTATATCGGAAGAAGCATAAGCGCCATGTGATTCGTTCAATGAGCTTGACGCAGAAGGGGTTCGAGTATGTTGCACAGAGGGATCCGGAAGCGGTGTCCATGATCTATTCAAGAGTCAATAGCTCTGAGCGCATTTACCCTGGTTGGATCGACAAGATCCTGCGGCTTCACGCAATTGCCATCGGGACGGTTATGTCTAATGCGGCAGGTGCGACGCTCCTCATCTCTCAAAAGCCATCTCTCATGTCGCCTGCCAAAAGAGCGACGAATGCGGTCGTGCCGGATCCCAACAAAATCTATTACTACGCCGCACACGAGTTGCGTGTCGCCATCGAGGAGTACTCCCCGGAGTCAGTATCCAAGAGCTCACGCACAATCGGTATTATCGTCAAAGGGCGGTGTTGCTTCTTTCTTTACTTCACAGGTAGCACAAGAATGTACTGGATGAAGAATAGCGAGGAGAACTATGCTGCCGCTGTGAAAAGCCTTCTGCTCGCAAGAGGTTTCGGTATCACGTCAATCCACCAGATCGTCATCGGATCCACCATGAGTGTGGCACAGCGCCTCTGTCATGGAGCAAAGCCATTTGGGAACAAGTACTTCGTCGTTTCGACTTTCTTTGCTCAATGTCTGTTCCTTACCAATAACAAGGAAGGTGACACTCTCCTGAAGCTCATTCTCCACGATGAACTGGCGATGGAAATCAATCGTGCCGCATTATCACCTTTCCACCCGCCACGAATCCCTACCCGCGAATATGACGCAATCGAGACCTCACTCGACAGGCCTGTTCTTTTGAACTACCAATGTGACCTACTCATGCTATCGGATATCCACCCGATGCCGGAAGGTTTTCGAGGTAGCCCGATCATGCTCTGTTTTGACTATCAGACGCAGGTTATCCAGAGAATTGTGGGGCCGGCCATTGAGGTGCGTCCGTTAGAAAGCAGATTAGATTATGGATAAAAGAAAACTGAAAATAGCACTTAGCCTTGCCGTCCTGATTCCTTGCGTGCTTTACGCTGCTGGTATCATTGCGCAATTCATTATTAACATCAATGCTTGGAAAGCGGCGGGTAGTGACTATCGTACTTCGCCAGGGCTTCCATCCTCGCAGATCAGCGAAGTGGTTCGAGCGCTGTTTCACTTTCCAGAAGGACTCATTGCCATTGGGGTTGTAGTCCTTGGCATTGCCGTACTCTGTGTATTTGGACTCCGAATTGGATGGGGCCAAAATGGTGTGACAGACTCTGATCGCAATCTGACCGTATCGAATTCTGGAAGCTACGGAACGGCAAGCTTCATGTCACCCAAAGAGGCATCTGCATGCTTTGAGGTGACGAGTGCAAAAAGGACCAGCCAAGACATCCTTGGGATGCTCCCGGATGGTCAAGTCCTGACGCTTCCAAAGGATACCCGTCTCAACGCAAATCTTGCCGTATGCGGATCTTCCGGTACGGGAAAATCCAGAGCCATCTCACGAAACCTCGTTTTGCAAGCGGTCAAGCGTGGTGAGAGCGTGATCCTGACTGATCCAAAATCCGAACTATATGAATCCATGGGCGAGTATCTCCGTGAGAACGGATATATTGTCAAAGTCTTCAACCTTGTTGAAATGGATCATAGCGACTCCTGGAACTGTCTTGGTGAAGTCGGATCAAGTGAGCTCATGGCCCAGACCTTTGCCGACATTGTACTCCAGAACACTAGCGGTGATTCGAAAGACGCGTTCTGGTACAACGCAGAACTCAACCTTCTAAAAGCGCTTGTTCTCTATGTTGCGTTGGAGATGCCTCCGGAAAAGCGGAACATCGCGACGGTGTATGACCTTCTCTATACTCAAACCGAAAAGGGCTTATCTGATATGATGGCCAGCATTAGCCACGAGCACGCGAACCAATACACGGGAGAGCTGCTTCCTCCATCACCTGCATCTGCGCCCTACGCAATCTTCAGGCAATCGAGCGAAACCGTTCGCACGAGTGTTATCATCGGCCTCGGAAGCAAGCTGGCAGTTCTGCAAGCCCAGCAGGTGCGGAATATCACCTCCTACAATGAGATCGACCTGGAGCTGCCCGGTAAACAAAAGTGCGCATATTTCTGCATCGTCTCCGATCAGGATAGCACTTATGATTTCCTCAGCTCCTTGTTTTTTAGCTTCCTGTTCATTCGTCTGATCCGCTATGCCGATGCTTACTGTGAGGGCGGGATGCTGCACCCAAAGGTAAAATTCATCCTTGATGAGTTTCCCAACTGCTGCCTTATCCCCGATTTCACTAAAAAATGCTCTACCATCCGTTCAAGAGGTTGCTCCGTTGCCGTCTTTTTCCAAAATGTCGGCCAGATGCGCAACCGATACCCAGACGATCAATGGCAAGAGATCCTCGGCGCCTGTGACAGCACGGTTTTTCTCGGATGCACAGATATGCTGACCGCTGAGTACTTCAGCGACCGCATTGGAACAGCATCAGTCGAAGTGGAAGGTACGATGCGGGAACTCAACACCATGCACATTACCGATTATACCCCAAGATTCCGTAAGACCAACTCACTTGGCCGGCGCCCATTGCTTACCCCTGATGAGGTCTTGCGTTTACCCCCGGATCAGGTCCTGATTTTCATAAGAGGTCAGAAAGTCATGCGAGCCAAGCGCTTTGACCACTCCCTGCATCCGGACTATAAAAAACTGAAGAGCCGCAAGGCAATCTTACACGAGCCTGACTGGAAAAGCAGTCAGGCTTCCTCTGTATCTGCCAGCGGTGTATCTTCACCATCCGTAACCGCGGCCATACCCGCAGAAAAAGCTAATGTTGGTTTCCAGAAGAAACCACCTGGGAAGCCACCACGCAGCACAACTCGCAAGGTCGTGAATGCGGATGAACTCTTCTAGGAAAGGAGAAGAAAAATGCCTAAGAAGAAAGTTACTGAAGCCGTTGAAGAGACCGCTCAGGAAACCATCCCTGTTGAAAAGGCCCCTGCACAGATGCCACGCCGTCAGGGTAGTGAGGATCTTCTTGAACTGAATGATCTGGAACGTGGCGTCACACGCGAGGATAGTGAAGAAGCGAAATGGGGCTATCTTGCTGGCGCAGTGCGAAGACAGCAGATCCTGACTGGAATCGTAAGCGCAGGGATGACCTATACCGAAAATGGCATGCCGATCGTTCCCATTGATTTCGAGGGTCTCTGTGTCAAAATCCCCGTTCGCGAGATGACTCTGATCGAATGGCCAGAAGATGAACCGATCCCTCGAAGTGTCCGAGTCCAAATTGGGCGGATGCTTGGCGCTACGATCGACTTTATCCCAGCTGGTGTCGATTTCAAAGAGCGCGTTGCAATCGGGTCTCGTAAAGCTGCCATGTTGCAACGGCAAAAGCGCTACTACGCTTCAGGGCGTGTGAAGCCCGGCATCCTTATGGCATGCCGAGTCCTTACCGTTGGAAATAACACGATGATGGTAGAAGCGTGCGGCGTTGATACGGAAATTTACGCACGCAACGTGTCCTGGGAATGGTTTTCCGATATTGCGGATCTCCACTCCACAGGCGATCTGGTTGTCGCAAGAGTTCTCGATGTGACCTACAATGAGCAGCGTGACACTTACGCAGTCAACCTCTCAATCAAGGACGCCTCTGAAAACCCGGATCGGGCAGCCTTGGAGAAGATCGTCCCCAACTCCAACTACTTCGGCGTTGTTACCGGTGTGAAAGACCGCGTTTTCTTCGTCCGTCTTCAAGCGGGTGTCAATGCCAAAACGAAGCTGTATCGCTCCATCGACATGCCCAGCAGATTGGATACGGTCAGTTTCCGCGTCACAAGGGTCGATGAAGAAAACGGTATTGCGCTTGGATTTATCACCAGAATCATTAAGCGCCATACCAGATTGAGGTAACCCAACATGAACTATTCTCCCAGCAGCCGCGATGCGATCGATGAACACTGCAGGGAGGTCATTCGGTCATGCCTCAATATCGTGGAGCAGCATGGTGACACATACGTTGCCATCCACAAGGACGATGATATCGAATGCATCGTCCTTGTCTCCATGATCCGAAGCTATTCCATCCTATCCATCATAGTTGCAGACAAACTTCTGCTCGCGGATATCAATGAGGAACAGATGCACAGCATCGCGAATGAGCTGAATCTGGTGTCGGTCACAGGTTGGCATTCCGTCTTCCTGGCGGATGACAGCATGATCTATATGTACCGGCAATGTCTTTGGCTATCGATGAGCTTGACCTATGAAGACCTCCTTACCATACTGAAAGAATGCATCAGCGAGTACAAGCGCGGCAAAGGCCGCCTTACTACAGGTGAGTATCCGACCGACCCGGTCGCGTAACGCCTCAAATTATGAAAGGGTTAAAACCATGAAAAAGCGAATCACATCATTGATGCTCATTCTTGTCGTCGCAGTATCCATGACGATGGGAGCGAGCGCGACATCGTACATTCCGGACGATGTCACCTACCAGAATTTGAACGGCCAGCAGCTTGCCATCAAGACCTATACGCTTCTTCCGGATCAGGATCCCTCCGACCTGTATGAAGACGACTTCGAGTATGACGGATTCCTGTATTCTATGAGCGATATTGTCAAAGAAGAGCAGCGCTACCAGGAAGAGAACGCACATACCGAGGTTGTCACTGTCACAACCGCAAGTAAGAACCTCGAAGATATCCTTGCTGAGCTGAAACCTACGATCGAGTACGATGACGGAGTCTCCTCCGGCACACTTTCGCTCGATCATAGCACTCTCAAAACGGAGGCAGCCGGCTATAAGCGCAGTTCCTATACTGTGACAGCGACAAAGAACTACACCGGCCTCGACCGAAATGATTCTTCCTACATCGATAAGACCGTAGAGAAGAATGGCAGAACTTTGAGCCTCTCCAATGTAACTTGGAGCGTTGAGAGTACTGCTCTGGTCGGCGATGAGCTCGTCCCGGCAACTTACTCTGCGGTAGCCACCTATTCGGGCTCTGCCAGTTCTACCGTCGCAACTGGCTATATTACGACCGCCGAATACAAAGGCACTGTCGTATCCTCTGGTATTTCCAGCATTCTCTATACCGTAACCTACCTGGGCACCAAGATTGAACCGACGAAAGCGGAACCCACCTTCAAAGGTGCGGTCTTGGTGATCTCCATTATCGGCGGAACCGCCCTTTTGGCCGCACTGTTGTTCCTCGGCCTCACGCTTCGTAAGAATACTACAGTCTACAAAGCAACAGGCAAAGGCAACGAATATGAAAAATGCGGCCGGCTTCATCTGAAGGTCAAGAATCCCGAGCTGCGTATTGACCGCTTGAAGGATATTCCTGAAGGTGTGATCGCAATCGAAGTGGATCAGGCAGTCGCAAAGAAGCTCTTCGGCCAGACCATCGCCATCCGTTGCTATGACAATACTGTCGAGCACACCGTTGGCGAGGTCAACGGTTCGTACTGGTTCAAAGTCGATATTGGCTCTCAGGAAGGTGAATCCAATTATGAGGAGGAACCTTAATATGAAGCTCAATCGACTTTTGACCCTGTACTGTGCGCTGAGTATGGCACTCGGCATGGTGACTTTCGCTAGTGCCGCAGACTATTCCTTCAAAACCTCTCCTGACCCTGTCTATTACGGCAGCACGAACTACGAGGATCTCTACGACGCTGAGTATCGTTACGGCTCACGCAATCAGATCGATTACGACATCCCTGAGATCCAATACGGACTCAGTCAGGAATTCTTGGAAAGCTCCCTCAATAATCCCTACCTGAATGGCAACACACAGTACGGCTTTGGCGGGAGCAGCTCGAGTACGCAGTACCCGGAGTCCGACTTCGGTAGTTCCAGCATCATCTCCGGCGGTGGTACGATCGAGATGCCATATGAACCCTCTGTCACCTTGAACGATCTCAAGCAGAGCGATGGCAGTATCGGCCAAGTCTCCATTGACCGTGTCGGGCTGAATTGCAAAGTGTATGAAGGCGCCACCGACAGTTCCATGTCTAAGGGCGCCGGTCATTACAGTTCTTCCGGCCTCTACACCGGGAATGTTGGCTTGTTCGGCCACAACAGAGGGAATCATCCATACTTCGGAAAGCTGAAGAATGTGAAGGATGGGGACATTGTTAAGTACAAGACCGCAATCGGCACGAAGACCTACAAAGTGACATTCGTTGGTGCGATCTCCTACACGGATTTCTCTTACCTCAATGAGATGGGAGATAATCGCATCACCCTGATCACCTGTATTGCTAACCAGCCCTCTCTGCGTCTGTGTGTGCAGGCTGTAGAGATTCGATAAACCATTGGAGGAAAACCATGAACAGTAAAAAGCCTCGCAATCGTGAGAATCGCACCCGATCCATTCCCGCAGAAGCTACCGTAACCGTCCATATGCTTCTGCCGCGTTCCGCTTATGAGGAGATGCGCCAGCTTTTGAGTGAACACAGGCTCTCCAAAGCGGATATCCTCATGGCAGGCATCGCAGCCTGCTCGAATCAGAAAGTTGGCTGAAGAACACGCGTAGAGAGTGGCTGGAAAACTATCTTCTACGAGGTGACTCACATGAAAAAGCGTTTCATTACATTCCTCTCCGGCATGGTTGTCGGCGCAGTCATGTTTGGCGGCAGCGTTGCATACGCTTCCGGCATTCTTGCCGATCTCAGCAACAATCAGATTTTTGTGGATGGCACACTTACCCCCATGGAGGCGTATGTGATCAACGGCCACAATTATGTGAAATTGCGTGATATTGGCCAAGCTGTCGGTTTTAACGTCTTTTGGGATGATACTGCCAAATGCGTCCAGGTCGAATCGGACAAGCCCTATACTGGGATTGCGCCTACAAAGCAAGAGGGCGAGAAGACAAGTGGCCAGCTCCACCAGACTGATGTTGATGCCATAAAGAAGGATGTCGTTACCCGTACCAACACCCTGCGGCATAATAAGGGAGTTGCTGTATTGGAGGTTAATAGCCTTCTGATGGATGCGGCTCAAGTCCGCGCGGATGAGATGGCGGCAAGTGGTGCCTATTCTCACACTCGCCCCGATGGACGCAGAAGCAATACCGTTACAGATAGCCGGCGCACCGGCGAAAACATCCACTGCATCACAGAACTGTACCTCGAACAACAGCACAAGACTTTATCTGATGCCGTCGTCAATCTTTGGTCGAATTCCAAGGGCCATGCGGATAACATGCTGAATGTTCGCTACGGCGAGATTGGCGTTGGTTTAGCGCGTGGTACGGACAGTAATGGCTTGGCGTCTTGGTACTGTGTGCAGGTCTTCCTCGTAGACGGATGCGAGGTCACATGGGTGGACGTTCCCGCAATAGGCTGATCAATGATTGCCTCTGCGGTGGATCAATCCATTCGAAAATGGTCAGTTCGAAAAGTGAATCATTCAACGAAGCAGGTTGAGGAAACTCGACCTGCTTTTCTTGTGTTACAAATGAAGGAGATCTCTTATGAAATCAATCAAAACTAGACTTGTCTCAGCATTCTTGCTGATTATGACAATTCTCAGCCTGTTTCCAACCACAGCATTCGCTGCATCCAGCACAGGCAAAGGCATCACGATCACAAAGAACCAGAACTACTGGAGCACCCGCCTGCTCGCCAACGGTACCCCGTACAGCTACCGTCCCCCGCTCGTGGACGGTAAGCTCGTGTACTGCATGGATAGCGGCCTCGGCTATCATTACGCAACGCCTTCGTACCTGAATTCCTTCACATGGACGTCCGGTACCGGCGCGGACGCAGATGCCGTATTGCAGTCGGCGCTCACAAACAGCGGCCTCAGCGAGATGGATGCCGCGACCGTTGAGAATGTCAAATGGATGATGACCTACCTCAACGACTGCAAGGAATCCAACGTCGGCCAGCTTTTTATGGCCGTACAGACCTATGTTTGGGAGAATCAGTCCTATAAGGGCGAACCCGGCGGAGATGGCGACGCGGGCGGCTACGCCAACGCCGACACCTACGAGCTGTATCTGAGTCTTATCGACTCTCTTCTTGCAAAGAAAGCAGCTGAGGATGCCGAGTTCCAGCGTCAGATCGAGGAGTACGCTGCGCAGGGCATTGCCGCAACCATCGTGGAGGATGAGAGTGCAAGATGGGCGGTGTATGCGATCTCCAGCAACCGCAAAAATCAGTCATTCTTTAACTATTATGGACCGCGCAAGCTCGTAACGAGCGAGCCTGCGCCCGACCAGCCCGAGCAGCCTGCGGGCGGCATGGGCAAGATCGTGCTGAAAAAAACCGCCGGTGGGACCACAACCGGTCTCGCCGGTGCCCGTTTCAGCATCTACTTTAACGGTCAGATCGTCGGCAGCGACATCACCAATGCGCAGGGCGAGATCTATGTTGAGAACGCCGCCACCGGCCTTTGGAGCTTCGTGGAAACCTCTGCACCGGACGGCTTCTGTGTTGATCCCACGCCCAAAAGCGTTTATGTAGATGTGTCCGAGGGCGACCGCGAATACAGCGTTGCGGCGACTAATTATGAGCTGCCCGATATGAAGATCATCAAGCGCGACGCCATGAGTGGCAAACCAATTGCCGGCACGGTGTTTTCCATTAAGTCCGTTACTGGCAGCTATTCCACCTCCGCCACGACCGGGACGGACGGTTCCGCCACCCTCTCGGCCATTCCTGCCGGTGTCTATGTTGTGCGTGAGGAATCCGTTCCCGAGCCGTACATCGTAACCAATACCGAGCAGACCGTGGCGCTGCGTCCCGGCAAGACCAGCGAGGTCACCTTTGTGGACTACGAAAAGCCAGGCCTTGAGATTATCAAGAAAAACATTGCCAACGGGGAACCCATTGAGGGCGTGACCTACCGTATCGAGCAGATCGACGGAAGCTTTTCCACCAGCGCCACCACCGATAACCATGGGCGGATTTTCCTCGACTCTGTTCCTGTTGGCACATTCAAAGTAACGGAGATCAATGTTCCCAACCATGTTATTCTCTGTCCCATCCCGCAGGAAGTGGCGTTGAAGCCCGGCGAAACCTCTACCGTCACCTTCTTCAACGCCCTCAAGCCCAGCTTGGAGATCCGCAAGGTAGACAGTGTCACCGGCGATCCCATCAAGGGCGCTAAGTTCCAGATCTGGTATGGTAGCAACCATACCGACACCGGCGAGCTCAATGACCTCGGCACTTACTTTTCTGACGCAAGCGGAAAAATCATTCTTCCTGAGATCAAGGATGGCTGGTACAAAGTAACTGAATTGGAACCGGCGTCCGGGTACGCCATCAAGGAGCCTGCCACGCAGGAATGCTTCATCTCCGGTGGCGAGAGCAAGGTGCTGACCTTTGAAAATACGCCCCTTTCCGCCATCATCATCCGCAAGGTGGACAGTGAGAGCGGTCAGCCGTTGGAGGGTGCATGGTTCCGCATCCGCTACCTCGGCGGCACCTCCGGTACAGGCGGCACTGTGGTTGGAGAGTACAAAACATCCAGCAATGGCACCATCGTTGCAACCGGCCTCAAGGCAGGCACTTATGTCTGCGAGGAGATCTCCGCGCCGGACGGGTATGTGATCACCGACGCCGCGGAAACGGTCTATCTTTCCGGTAAGGATCAGGACGTCATTACCGTGACCTTTGGCAACGATAAGATGGGTTCCCTCCTGATCGTAAAAAAGGACGCCGTGACCGGCGCCCCCATTTCCGATGTGGAGTTCTTCATCACCGATTCGGATGGCAGCGTGATCGGCAACGCCAACGGAAAGTATGTGACCGATAGCGCGGGCACCATCCGCATTGACGACCTGACTCCCGGCATGACGGTCATCGCCCGTGAGGTGCGGACAAAAGACGGCTACATTCTGGACGATACTCCGCAGAGCATCAAGATCAAGCGTAATGCCGTGATGACGCTGGAGTTCCGCAATCAGCCCAATGGCGGCGTTTTGGTGAAAAAGGTGGACGCTGTGACGAACGCTCCCATCTCTGATGTGGAGTTCCTTGTCACGGATTCCGACGGCAATCTCATCGGAAACTCCAACGGCAAGTTCGTGACGGACAGCGCAGGCACGTTCACCATTACGGACATCGCCCCCGGCACAACGCTTGTCATCAAGGAAACCCGTGCGAAGGCGGGGTACATTCTCGATGATACCCCGCAGACGGTTAAGGTCAAGTCCAATGAAGTCATCACGGTGGAGTTCCGTAATCAGCCTAAGGGTGGCGTTTTGGTGAAAAAGGTGGACGCCGCAACGAATGAACCAATCTCTGATGTTGAGTTCCTCGTGACCGATTCTGACGGCAATTTCATTGGGAATGCCAATGGCAAGTTCATTACCGATAGTGCTGGTACCTTCACCATTACCGACATTGCCCCTGGCACGACGCTTATCATCAAAGAAACGCGCGCCAAGGATGGCTATCTGCTGGATGATACTCCTCAGACGGTCAAGGTCAAATCCAACGAGATGATTACGCTGGAATTTCGCAACCAACCGCTCGGTGGGCTTCGAATCATTAAGCTTGATAGCGTCACGAAGAAGCCTCTGGAAGGGGTTCAGTTCCGCATCACCTATAGCGATGGCAGCTTTGTGGCAGATGAGGGTGGCAAGCTCTCTTCCAACGGCCTTTATATGACTGACGCAAATGGCGAGATCCTCATCAGAGATATTGTCGGCACACTTGTTGTGACGGAAGTGAAAACGATCCCTGGCTACACCATCGATGAAGCCACAAGAAGCCAGACCATCGTTGTTAACCCCGACGATCTTCAGACTCTGATCGTGTATAACGTCCCTGCTGGCGGCCTGCAGATTATCAAGTCCGATGCGGACACCGGAGAGCGGCTCGGTGGTGTCAAGTTCGAGATTCGCAAAATCAATGGTGAAATTCTCGGGACCTATACCACCGACCGCGACGGCGTCATCAGCATCCCCAACGCAGAGAGTGGCTGGTATACCATCGTTGAGCGCAAGGCGAAAGACGGATACGCACTCGATACCACGCCTGTCAATGCATGCGTCAAGGATAGCGAGACTACGACGGTTGAGATCACCAACCAGCGCATGGCCTCTATCATGATTCACAAGATCGATGCAGCGACTGGTACAGGCATTTATGGTGTCAAGTTCGTACTCTATGATTCTGGGAAGAACCCGATCGGCGAATACACGACGGATCAGGACGGCTACATCTACATTGATGATGAGCTGGTACCCGGAAAGTACTACCTGCGTGAACTGGAGGCGGCGGATGGCTATATTCGCGATGAGCAGTATAAGACCGTCTATGTCGAACGTGGTAAATGCGCACAGATCGAGTGGGAGAATAGTGCTGTGACGGGTCAGATCCAGATCCGGAAGTATAGCTCGGAAGACAACACCGTCACAGGTCAGCTTGCTGGCACCCCGTTGGAAGGCGCTGTGTTTGAGATCACCCAGGCCCGCTCTGGCAAGGTTGTTGGCTATATCGTGACAGACGCGCGTGGCGTTGCCGCTTCCGGCCCCCTGCCTCTTGGCCGCTACTTCGTGACGGAGGTGTCCGCACCGAAGTATTATCAGCTGAGTGGCGAGAAGATGGAAGCTGAGATCGAGTATCCCAGTCAGATCATCAAACTCTCCGCCTACAATAAGCCCGCGTCTCTAGGCGTGACCATCAAGAAGAGCGGCAACTATGAAGTGCAGTCCGGTCAGAGCATGAGCTATGACTTCTCCGGTATTGCCAATACCTCCAATGTCGCGCTCAACCACTTCTTCTGGCATGATCGCATTCCTACGGATGCGACGCGTGCGCTCAGCATCAGCACGGGTACCTACAATGCGCGCCTGTACTATAAGGTCACCTTTAAGACCAATCTCAATGACTACCGGACTTTGGCCAGTAACCTGCTGACCTCCAACAACTATTCCCTGAGCCTGAATGCCGCTACGCTGCGGCTCGCGCAGGGCGAGTATGTTACCGATGTCCGCTTCGAGTTTGGCACGGTGCCCAGCGGCTTCTCTTCCGTTGTGAAGCCTACCATGCGTGTGCAGGTGCTTGGTACCGTGAGCAATGGCTACCAAATCATCAATCGTGCCGATGTTGGTGGCCAGTATCTCAATGAGTGGCAGACGGCAAAGACCACCTGGGTCACTACCGTCCGTCGCTTCAATACCACGCCGCTGCCGAAGACCGGATATTGATCTCGAGTGAGGTCGTTTCCTATAACCCCCGCCAGCCCCGGAGCTCACGCTTCGGGGCTGATCTTTTGAACATGAGGAGAGTATTATCATGAGCAAGTTTTTACCTATTGGTACCAAAGGTGAGCTGCTGAACAGCGACATGATCGCCCGCATCATTCCCAAGGAAGATGGCGGATGCATCATCCTCACCAAAGATGGTCAGCACTTCCACAGCGAGATCGACCTTCACGACGAAGTCAATGACTACAACTCCATTCGTTCCATCATCCCTTGCCAGGGCGTCAGCGCTGTCTATCTGGATGATGATGGCGACAGCGAAATCTGCCCCTGCGCTTTTGTGATGCTGATGTCTGACGGCAAAATTGAGCCTTTCGTCTTTGCAACAGGCAAAGACATCGAGCGAATCGCCAATAAAGGCCATACCGGTTTTGCCGGATTCGTTCCAACCAGGTAAATAACGAAGGCCGCTGCTCCGGCAGCGGCCTTCTATTCCAAAACAAGTGGAGGAATGTCAAACATGGGTAGATTTATCAACCTCGGTATCGCGATTGTCAACACCAGCTACATTATCCGTGTGGAGATGGAATCCGATGGCAGAGCGGAAATCTATATGTCCGATGGTACGATGTTTCGCTGCGATCACTTCGATGCCTCCCAACTATATGGCACAAATGAGAAGAAAGAGGGTGCGACCTCGTTGCATCTGCAAGAGGAACTCCGATATGACCAATCACACTCCATGTCTACTTGATGAAGCAGCAACCTTCATGAAAGTACAATACCTCTCTGACCTGCGGTTCCTGTCCACTGACGGTCGATCCCGTTTAGCCGCATTTCTTGAGACTTTTGATGCAGCAGAATACACACTTTTCCAGTGGAATGATGCCATTGAATACTTGAAAGCTGGAGTGAAACAGCAGACCGCGCAGGTGGCTCGTGCACAACTCCTACGCGCCCTTAGAACCACCTGATGGCTCTATATCAATATTGCATAGGTGGACATGTTCAACCAAACACCCAGAACTGGCATTTCCATCATGTGCGCCCACTATTTCTATTCGGACGAAGGAGGATCAAATATGCCCTGGATTATCAGCAATGGAAAAAGCTATGTGGAGATTATCGGCAACAATCAGATGATCACCACTGCCTATATCGATCGCGCGCATACATTCAACAATAAGAAGACGGCAGAGAAATACTGCTCTTTGCTGCCAAGGCGATGAAAAACCTGAAGTATAAGGTCATCTTCATCTCAAACCCCAATCCCGAAAATCCTGATCTGCAACTGGAGCTACTGACGCCTGAATTCTACCTGACACGGCTGAAGAATTTCAGCGATTTCATTCACACCATCCAATGCCAGAGAGAAACACTGGTGACCGGCCAGCGGAAGGCGGAGCTGGAGATTGAAGACATCGAGCACGCAGCGGAGTTCTATAACCTGGATGCCTCACATGGATACCAGCTATATAAACTTCTGCACGATGCCCGTGTGCGCCGGCGCAAGTGCAAGAATGCAATCGCTTGGATCGATTATATTCTGGAGCAGGCCCTGGATCGATTCATAGAAAATGACCCATCTCCCAGAATTGCGGGAACGCGATCCCGTGACTACGCACCTCGCGCACTTCCTGCACTATTTGAATGGGAAAACGAGGGGCAGACCCCTACGGCAAACCTTTGTCCATAATTGAGCTTTTCAGGCGATTAAACCAGCAGTTCAATGACAACTGCTACAGAGACAGATATCATAGGATCAACGAAAAGAGACAAGGAGTGAATACAATGAACCTCAAAGAAGCGTTCCGCTTTCAGAATAAGCTGCAGTCCATGATGACCGATGCACAGAGCATCCTCGGCAACAACGGCAATATCACCAAGGTGCAGAATACCTATCTCCGCCACAAGGTCATGGCAGAGGCGGAGGATGAGGTCACTATGGAGGCCCCCTCCACCGAGTATAGCGAGAATATCACCGAGATGGCAGAGTTCCTGCTGTTCCTCCTGGACGAGCGGGAAAAGTTGAGCGCCGCAATCCATCAGGCGAAGGTATCTCTTCCTCTTGGCGCTGGCCTGGATGGCGAAGTGAGCCTCAATGGGAAGCGCCAGGAGATTGCCACTCTGCTCCGTCACATGGCCGGCCTCCGCAATGGCGAGGTTTTGATCTCTAACGGGGGAGTCGGCTATCGGTTCAACAACGAGGGAAATCAGGTCTCCTACCGCTGCGATGTCAAGCGTGTGACCACCATCAATTTCGATCGCAATAAGATCCGGAAGATGTGCGCTGATCTGAGCAAGAAGTCCGATGAGACCTCTGCCGCTCTGGATGCCGCTCTGGTCAACACCCCGGTGGAGTACGAAGCTCCATTCGATGTGAACGAGACTTTTGCGGAGACTTTTGAAGCGCATATGTCCGCATTGAGCTGACCAAGCCTTTGCGACTTTGCTCCGACTATCACGGATGCGGCAGAAGAAGAGAACGTGGCGACCGGTTCAGTTGCAGACGAACTATAGTGCTGCAAATCAAAACTATCCGCTCGGTTGATTCTGAGCTCCAAAAGAAGACATGATCCGTCTCGTTAACGGATGCTACGAACCGTCTTCCCATCCATCAGCGCCCAACGCTGTTTCACTATAACGTGAATACGCTAACGCCGAATCTCGACCTTGCCACCTCACATCTCCCTATTCTGTTGAATATAGATAGATTTCCTATCTTGATACTGCTGGCCTTTGAGCCGTTAATACGTCGAGGCATGCTACCTCTGCTCCTCATGGAGCCAGCGAGCGCATGGCCTTGGCAAAAATGGTCGAAGCGATCTTGGCTCTCTGTCGTATCCGTTATAGTCGGAGCAGTTCTCCCATAAATAGAGGCGAGCAGCAGGCTACGGCCTGCTGCTCACAAATAATCAGATTCAGTTGTGATGTCCGAGATACCAGGATGTCTTCCATCGGTACTTCGAACAACGCGCCGAGAGCATACAGATTATCTACAGAAGGCAGACTCTTTCCTTGCTGCCATTTGTAGATTGCCTGCGGCTCCTCGAAACCAAAGTATGCCTGCAGGTCGCGGACACTCATCCCACGCTCGGCGCGAAGACGGATGATGTTCTTTCCAGTCGCGATAGGATCAATGACCGGAAACTGCTTCATGTTCATGGCAATCGCCTCCATCTAAAGAGTCTTCCCAAACGGGAGTCCTCCAGAATACTGGAAGAAGCTCAAAAAAGCAAGAGCAAACGTAATTTTGCAAAGAAACTGTCACATAAGGAGGCCAATCGTGAGTCGAGAATTGTCTCTTTTCCATCTGCGATATATAACGACGACTGTTTACTGCCGGATCAATTTTAAAAGCTGGATGACCACCATGGAGCCGAAGGCAAGTCCCACAATGGCACCCACCATCCCAATGGACAGGGGGGCCACGGCGAACAGCGGTTCCAGCGCAGGAACCAGCAGCACCAGCCCCAGCAGCAGAGCACCGATGGTAAAGGCCCCTAACAGGGCACGGTTGTTCCAGAAGTGCCGGGTAAGCA
>OODA01000046.1_pt1 | contig 110861 bp, 96 predicted proteins | sample 1671341 | NCBI WGS metagenome assembly OODA01 (sample SAMN06348147, study PRJEB24527) | human gut metagenome | biome: human gut; feature: ankylosing spondylitis patient; material: feces | host: Homo sapiens | place: China | collected 2015-10 | reverse complement strand
AGCACGACGACGGGCACCACTGCCGCGTTATAGAGTCTTTCTAATGCTGTCATATTTTTTACCTCCCGCCCTTTTCGGGCAAACAAATGGAATAATTACAGGTGATTGACCGGATAGCGAGGAGTTCTCCCTTCCAGTACGTCCGCAACGTTCTGCGCCGCCTTGGTCTTGAGCTCCGTTACGCCCTCCGCCGTGGAGTAAGCCGTATGATCGGTCAGCACAACATTGTCAAGCTGGCAGAAGGGCGACTGCGCGCCGAGCGGTTCGTGATTATGCGTATCAAGCCCCGCCGCAAGAATGCGGTGTCCGCGCAGCGCGTCGAGCAGATCCTCGTCCTTGACGAGCGGACCGCGGCTGACGTTGATGAGGATCGCCGTCGGCTTCATCAGTGCAAGTGTCTCCTTGCAGATCATGCCGTTTGTCTCAGCATTGGCGTGCAGATGGAGGGAGATGATATCGGAAATGCGGAACAGCTCCTCCTTTTCCACCTTGCGCACGCCGATCTCAGCCAACTGCTCAGCGCTGATATAGGGATCGTATGCCACGACCTCGGCAAAACCGAAGCCGCTGACCTTACGGATCAGCGCGCGCGCGATGCGTCCTGCGCCGATGACACCGAGCGTTTTGCCCTTCAGCCGGAAGCTGTCTGCCTGAATGTTCCATTTCCCCTCGCGGACCTCGCGGTCGCGCAGTGGGATATGACGCAGGCAGGAAAGCATCAGCGCCAACGCATGGTCGGAAACATCCTCCATGCAGTAATCGGGAACATTGGTGACCTGAATGCCTGCGGCGGTCGCCGCATCCAGATCGACATTCTCAAAACCGACACCGTAGCGGCTGATGACCTTGCATTTTCTCAACCCTGCAACCGCCTCGGCGGTCATAGGTGCAAGGTCAAGCAGTACGGCGTCCGCATCCGCACACTGCGCGGCGATATCCGCAGCGCTTTCGCAGTGGCAGAGCTTCAGCTCTGCACCGGCCTTTTCCAGAATGGCGCGCTCGATCTCATAGCTCGCATGGCGCTCATCGCTGACACAAACAAGATATTTTGCCATTGCTTCCCCCCGCCTTTACTTGACAAGATAGCCGCCGTCAACGGGGATGACCGCACCATTGAGATAGTCGGAGGCGTGGGAGGAAAGGAAGATGGCCGTGCCCTTCATATCGTCCGGCGTGCCCCAGCGGTGTGCGGGGATGCGGTCAGTAATTTCCTGATAACGGGGATTGCTGGGGTCGGTCAGGGCTGTATTCATCTCGGTGTCCATATAGCCGGGAGCAATGCAGTTGACGGTAATACCCTTACCCGCCAGTTCATTGCACAGCGCCTTGCTGAACTGTGCCACACCGCCCTTGGAGGCTGCATACGCCGGAACGGTAAAGCCGCCGAAAAAGCTGAGCATGGAAGCGATATTAACGATCTTGCCGTAGGGCTTCTCTTTTTTCAGAAATTCGCGCGCAGCCATCCGGCTGAGATCGAACGGCGCGGTGAGGTTGACCTCGATCACGTCGTTCCAGTCTTCAAGCGGAAAATCGGGGCTGGGATAGCGGCGCTGGATGCCGGCGGCATTGATGATAATATCGAGCCCGCCGAGCAGCGCGACAGCCTTTTCAAACCCCGCCCTGCGTTCTTCCGCCTTGGCAAGGTTCGCCTTGACACCCTGGCAGTCAAAGCCGTGGGCACGGAAATCCGCCGCAACCTTTTCAACCTTATCGCTCGATTCGAAGATAACGACGGAAGCACCCGCTTCCATCAGTCCCTCCGCCATGCCGTGGCCGAGACCGCGGGTACCGCCGGTCACGATGGCACGACTGCCGGTCAAATCAAATAAATTCGTCATACGAATGCTCTTTTTTCTCAAAATCAGCGCGCGGAATTGAAGTTTTCCAGCGCAGGATCCAGCACAGCGCGGTTATAGCTGCAGCTGGAATGACTGTGCGCAGCAAGCACCTACAGATAGGAGTTGCGCGTGCCGGGGCTCGCGACCGTCGGGTGATCGCCCACGGGAGCCTCCACCATCGTGCCGGAGTGAACGGTGTGGGTCACGATATCCTCGACCTCGCCGCTCTTGAGATAGCTGATGTGGAAGCCGAAGTGCGGCAGCGGCATACCGAAGTAGCAGTAGACCTCTTCAAGATCCTTTTCGTGCTGGTGCGGGGGCCAGCTGGTCCACGCGCCCTCGCCGCCCCATGTAAGGCCGCAGATCAGGCGGGACGCCTCATCCTTGTCCGACAGGGTCATCATGACCTCGCGCTGACCGATGCCCTCGCCATGGATCTGATGGATGTCGCCTACCGGCTGGGAGAGGTCAAAGCTGCGGAAGAACGCATGACCGATACCCTCATGATCTTTCTCCTCTTTTTTTATTGGTTGGTGGATGGCTTTGTGCTGTTGTCTGATGTATTTTGCAAATTCAGAATACATCAGACAACTCCGTTCGTCAATAGTTGATATTTAGTTCACAATGTTTTCTGTATTTCGTCTGATTTCTTTGCGCCTTTTTTAGTTATTTTGTAAAAACGCACAGAAATTTCGTTAGGCATACGAAATCTCTGCGCGTTAGTTGTGTGATGACTCAAGGTGTGGTGCGCTTTCAGTGCTTCGCCGCGCAGTTATCCCGAGAATGAACCATGGAATTGCGGCTGGTGTTCAGGTGCGCGATCATGCTGTACTTTGCCCCCTCCGGGTCATGGCGGCGGATGGCGTCGACGATACGCTGGTGTTCCATGCCGCTCCGGGAGCGGTGCTCATCGTTCGTCACCGTGATCACAACGCCGATCGCCGAGGCGATGATCGGGATGAGATTGGGCAGCACATGGTTTCCGCTGCATTCGGCAAGATACCGGTGGAACTTTGCGTCGGCGGCGGAATAATCCTCCTCCGCTTCGATCAGGCGCGTCACCTCATCGCAGTATGCCTGCATCTGGTCGATCTGCTCGGGCGTTGCGCCGCGCGCAACGATCGCGCAGGTCTCCGGCTCAAGCATCAATCGAATATCCTGCAGGTCGAGCGCGAGATTCTCCGAGCCCTCTTCCATCATAAACGTCAGTCCGAGCGGGTCTTCCGGCACGCCGTTCTTCTCCGAGACAAACGTGCCCGCGCCCTGCCGCGCCGTTAAAATATTGCGGGCAACAAGGCGCTTAATCGCCTCGCGCAGCGTGCTGCGGCCCACGCCCAGCTCGCGCGCCAGATCATACTCATTCGGCAGCTTGTCACCGGCCTTCATATCGCGGTCCAAAATGACCTGAATGATCTGATCGACTGCAAGATCGACGCGCGTTTTTCCCCCAACCGCTTTTTTCATACTCTGCCTTCTTTCCTGTATCGATTGTTTGGTCTAGAGTATAATATGTCTGATGTATTTTGGCAAGTTCTTTTTTATATTCTTCTTACTGCCGAGCGGATCCGGGGCTTTCACTTGTTAGAACGTACACTCATCGGGCGCATCAACAAAGCAGGCGACCCCGCAGAGCTGTAGTCTGCATAGTATTGTCGACCCACGACTACGCAATACTACACCTAACCTTACCTGTGTAGTATTGCGTAGCCGTAATGTAAACCAGTTTCTCTCTGGCCCTTCCTTATGTTCGCAAACGCCTACACTATGCGCAATTGTCCGAAACATCGGCGCACCGGCCACACGCTTCCACGATCTGCATCATACTTTCGCCGTTGCCTCTATCAAGAGCGGCGACGACATTAAGACCATGCAGGAAAATCTCGGTCACGCCACCGCAGCGTTTACATTAGATGTTTACGGACATGTTACGAAGCAGATGAAGCAGGACAGTACTGCCCGTATGGAGCAGTTTATCAAGAGCGTTTTGGATGCTTGAGGGACAATAAGGCTAAAAAATAAGGCTAAACAGGGTTTCAGGGCAGCAAAAAACCTTGAAGCCACTGAAGCTTCAAGGTTTTTTCTGGTGCGCGGTACAGGACTCGAACCTGTGACCCCATGCACGTCAAGCATGTGCTCTACCAGCTGAGCTAACCGCGCGAATCGAACAGTGATATACTACTATATCCGCATTCTTTTGTCAACACCTTTTTTCAAAAAGTGCGGATTTTCTCTTCCCCCCGTGAAGAGACTGTTTATAGCATACGCTAAGAGCTCGCTGATGTAAAGAGGGGAAAATAGCAGAAATTCGCCGCCGTTTTTCATCTATTTTTCTGCGGGCACATTTCTTGTCAAGCCGCCGTACGTTCTATATAATAGGCATATATTATGTGTAAATTGAAAATGGGGTGCTTTTTACGATGGGACAAATCGGTTTTGATAACGACAAATACCTTGCCATGCAGTCCGCGCACATCCGCGAGCGCATCAGCAAGTTCGGCGGCAAGCTGTACCTGGAGTTCGGCGGCAAGCTCTTCGACGACTTTCACGCTTCGCGCGTGCTGCCCGGCTTCCAGCCCGACAGCAAGATCCGCATGCTTCAGCAGTTGCGCGACGACGCGGAGATCGTCATCGCGGTCAACGCGAACGACATTGAAAAGAACAAGGTGCGCGGCGACCTCGGCATCACCTATGATGACGACTGCCTGCGCCTGATCGACGCGTTCCGCTCGCTGGGGCTTTATGTCGGCGGCGTGTGCATCACGCAGTACGCGGGGCAGAACGCGGCGGATGCCTTCATCAAGCGTCTCAACACGCTTGGCGTTCGCAACTACCGCCACTACCCCATCGCGGGCTATCCCTCCGACGTCGCCCACATCGTGAGCGACGAGGGCTTTGGCCGCAACGAGTATATCGAGACGACGCACTCGCTCATCGTCGTCACCGCGCCGGGTCCCGGCAGCGGCAAGATGGCGACGTGCCTCTCCCAGCTCTACCACGAGCACAAACACGGCGTAAGCGCGGGCTACGCCAAGTTTGAGACCTTCCCCATCTGGAACCTGCCGCTCAAGCACCCCGTGAACCTCGCCTACGAGGCCGCGACCGCGGACCTTGACGACGTGAACATGATCGACCCGTTCCACCTCGAGGCCTACGGCGAGACGACCGTGAACTATAACCGCGACGTGGAGATCTTCCCCGTCCTGCGCGCGATCTTCGAGCGCATCTCCGGCAAGTGCCCCTACCAGTCCCCCACCGACATGGGCGTCAACATGGCGGGCAACTGCATCATCGACGATGAGGTCTGTCGTCAGGCCTCGCGCATGGAAATTCTGCGCCGCTACTACACCGCGCAGGTCGACGTCGCGCGCGGCATTGCTGACGCCTGCCAGCTCAGAAAGCTCGAGCTCGTCATGCAGCAGGCGGATGTGACGCCCGACCTCTGCCCCGCTGTGGCCGCGGCCAAGCAGAAGGCCGAGGAGACCGGCGCGCCCGCGGGCGCGATGGTGCTGCCCGACGGCCGCGTTGTCACGGGCAAGACCTCTTCGCTGCTCGGCGCTTCGGCGGCGCTGCTGCTCAACGCGCTCAAGGCCATGGCGGGCATCCGCAGCGACATGAACCTCATCTCGAATCAGGTCATTGAGCCGATCTCAGCGCTCAAGATCCAGTCGCTCGGCCACCACAACCCGCGCCTGCACTCTGACGAGGTGCTCATCGCGCTGGCGATCTCGGCGCTGACGAACCCCCTCGCCGACATGGCAAGAGCCCAGCTCGGCACGCTCCGCAGCTGCGATGCGCACTTCTCCGTCATCATCTCGGAGGAGGACATCAAGCTCTACAAGCGCCTCGGCATTCACGTCAGCTGCGAGCCGAAGTATGAATCCAAGCGTCTTTATCACAAATAATTCGGAGAAAGCAACATCATGGCTAACGAAAAGAATCTTCCCTATGCCGTCGTCTGCGGCGGCGTGAATATCGACATCGGCGCCCATTCCTTCGCTCCCCTGCGCGACCGTGACTCCAATCCCGGCCGCGTCGAGCTGAGTCTCGGCGGTGTGGGGCGCAACATCGCGCACAACATGCGCCTGCTCGGCGTACCGACGTATCTTCTGACCGCCGTGGGCGGCGATTCGCGCGCAAGCCAGGTCGAAGAGAGCTGTAAAGAACTCGGCATCGACCTTTCGCACGCGCTGCGCGTGCCCGACGGCCGCACCTCGACCTACGTGTTCGTGGGCGACAGCGACGGCGACATGGCCGTGGCCGTATCTGACATGGAGATCTGCGAAAAGCTGACGCCGGACTACTTTGCCTCCCAGAAAGCGCTGCTCGACGGCGCGGCTGCCGTGGTCGTCGACGCGAACCTGCCGCGCAAGTCCATCGCGTACCTTGTCGAGCACTGCGCCGCGCCGCTCTTCGTCGATCCGGTATCCACCGTCAAGGCGGAAAAGCTCCGCGGGCTTCTCGGCCATGTCCACACGCTCAAACCCAACCGCATTGAAGCAGAGCTCCTCTCCGGCGTGAAGATCACAGACAATGCAACGCTCCATCAGGCCGCGCAGGCGCTGCTTGATCAGGGCGTGCAGCGCGTGTTCCTGTCGCTCGGCGGCGACGGCGTGTTCGCCGCGCAGCAGGGCGAGACGCATTTGGAACCCATCTGCAAGGCCGAGATGCGCAACGCCACCGGCGCGGGCGACGCGATGATGGCGTCCCTCGTCTGGTCGTTTCTCGCGGGCCGCGACCTTGCCGAAAGCTGCGCCGCCGGCACCGCCGCCGCGGCCATCGCGGTCGAGAGCGAAGAGACCATCAATCCGAACATGAGCGCCGAGGCCGTTCTGGCCCGCGCCGCGAAGTAAATTTCTACGACAAAAAAGAACCGTCCGATCGGACGGTTCTTTTTTTGCTTATTTTCTCAGATCCAGCAGCATCGCGACGTGGCGATAGAGGCTTCTCTTGACCGCGGGGGTCATGCAGGCCTCCTTGATGGGCATGGCGAGCTTTCTGAGCTCGTCCTCGGCCTGCGCGATGACCTCGTCATCGGTGGCGCCGGAGTCGATCTTCGCCGCCGTCTCGGCCATCACGACCGGATGGGGCGCGACCGCGCCCGCGGCCAGACGCGCAGGGCGATTGCCGCCGCAGCGGAGCGCGAAGTTGATGATCGGGAAGTCGATCGTCGTGCGCATGGCGTACTTATAAAAGCCGCTGCGCTCGCCCTCTTCCGCCGCGGGGACGAGAAAGCGCGTGACGAGGATGGGCAGGTGCTCGTGGCAGGCAAGGCCGTTGGCCACGCTGTGGCGCTCGATGAGGGACTTGAGGTCGGTGCGGTGCGTCTCGCCGTCTTCGATGTACTCGACCTCCGGCTCGTAAGCGATGAGCGCGGTGGCGACGTCGGAATAGTAGATCGCGCGGCAGACCGGCGAATTCGGGATCTGGTGGCAAATGCTGCCGCCGGTCTTGAAGCAGCAGGCAAGGCCGCTGCGCCACAGGTGCGGCTGGTTGAAGTAGATGCAGCGGCGGTCCTGCATGATGTTGCCGCCGACGGTGGCGATGTTTCTGATCTGCGGGGACGCCGTCAGCGACGACGGCCACGCGGTCGCCGATGGTCAGCGGCTCGGTCGTCAGCACCTTTTCATCCGCCATCAGAAGCGGAGAGGGCGGGTTGCCCGAGCAGTTGAAGTAGGCCTGCGGGGCCTCCTCCGGCAGGGCGCAGCCGAGAAAACCGGGAACCTTTTCCGCCTCGCTCACATCGATGCTCAGCACCCTGGCGTGGGAATACGGGCAGCGCACGAGCGCGGCGCAGGCCATGTTGGGAAGCTCTAAGTCGTCGGTGTACTTGCCGCGGCCCAGCGCCTTATCCATGGACTCAAGGCGCGGTGTAGCGTGGTTGACAATGTCGAAATGATGCTGCTCCATCACTGCTGTGCCCCCTTTCCGTTCGCGTACTGTTCAATGACCCTGGAGGCCGCGACGATGGCCTCCTCGATCTTCGTGTAGCCCGTGCAGCGGCAGAGGTTGCCGGACATGGCGGCGTGGATCTCCTCGCGCGTGGGATGGGAGTTGCGGTCGAGCAGCGCCTTGGCCGCCATGATCATTCCGGGCGTGCAGTAGCCGCACTGGATGGCACCGGCGTCGATAAACGCCTGCTGCAGCGGGTGCGGCTCATCGGCGGTGCCGATACCCTCGATGGTCTCGACCGTGCTGCCGTCCGCCTCGATGGCGAACACACAGCACGAGTTGACCGCGCGCCCGTCCATGATGACCGTGCAGGCGCCGCATTCGCCAAGGTCACAGCCCTTCTTCGCGCCCGTCAGGTGCGCGCGCTCGCGCAGCACGTGCAGAAGCGTCTCCTGCGGCTCCACCGTGAACGCGCGGCTCTCGCCGTTGAGCGTCAGGTGAATCGTGTGGTTGTTTTCAAGCATGATGTTCTATCTCCTGTGCAGAATTTGCTGTATGTTCCGTATTGGCCCGTTTCCGCCGCTCTGTGCGCTGCGGCAGGTCTCTCACTCACCGGAGAGCGGGCGTCTCATATCCTCTTTTTCGCCCGCGGGCATATTCTTTCCCGCGCGGGCGCAACGGCCCTCGAGGACCCTTTTTTTGGTATGGGCAACAGTATACTATCTATTTTGCATAAAATCAAGCGTTTAAATTACGTCGAATTCATTCAACTTTTGTGCATTATGTCTCAAAGCAGTTATCAACGCTTTTTCCAACGCCCGAACGGGGCGTCCCCCCTCGTCTTTCTCCACATCAAAAAAAGGCACGGGACAGCCTTCGCTGCCCCGTGCCCTTTTCCCTTTTTGCGCAAAAAGCGGTCCGCTGAGATTTCAGCAGACCGCTTTTTCTTTTCACTTTTCAATGAGGTAGCTGCCGCTGTCCGTCGCCTCCGTCACGATGGGGATGAACTCGACGTCGTAGGCCTTCATCGCCTCGGTGACGCTCTCGAGCTGGTCTGCCGTGACCTTGACATACACGCGGTCGAACTTTTCCGTGAGCTCGCTCATCACGATGCCGGAGTTTGCCTCGCTGCCCGCAAGCGCGATGTCCGCGTCCACGCTGACGGAGAGCTTGCCCTTGTAGCCCGCCTGCTCAAGCGCGGTGTGGATATCGTCGGCGAGCAGCGCAAGCGCCTCCTGCTGCGTCATGGTGCGCTCGTCCGTCTTGATGCGGCTCATGCGCCCCTCGCGCGGGTAGTGGAAATCGTCGAGCAGCAGCTCATCAAAGCCCATCTGTGCGCATTCCGTGACGATATCGGTCACATACTGCCGCGCCGCCTGCTTTTCGGGCGCGAGCCAGTGGGTGCTGTTCGTATCGTACCAGACGAATCCCGTCAGCTGGCACACGGCGGCGTCCGTCATGTGCTCGTAGGCGTACAGGCTGTCGTGCAGCGTGCTGATGCGGCCGATCGTATAGTAGTCCGAGTCGACAAGGCCCTGAATGGCCGTGTCCGATGCGCTGCCGCCAGCCACCGCGCCGCAGTCGATCGCGCCCTGCACCTTGGAATTATAGTAGAGCTTACCGCTCGCGTCCTTGAGCTCGACCGCCACGGCGTTCACGTCCTTATCAAGGCCATCGAGCGCTGCCTGCCAATCGCTGCCGAGCGCGTCCGCACCCAGCTCGACTGCGCAGGTATCCTTGATGACGGGCTTTTGCACCGTGATCTCAAGGTCGTCCTGCTTCTTATCGTCGCCGCTGTCGCCGCCATTTGCGGTGTCGTCCTGTGGGGTCTTCTTTATCCAGGGGAACTCAAAGCGGACCGAGCCATCCGCATCGTATACCATATAGCGCTGCGCAAACAAAAAGCCGCACGCCAGCAGCAAAATGACCACCAGCACCACGGCCAGCACGCCTCTGCCGCGCCTGCGCCCGCGATAACCGGTATAGCCCTTCGTTCCGCTCGATCTTCTTGCCATTGTCTGCATCCGCCTCCTTTTTCTCGTGCAACAGTTTACCTTTTGAGAGCAAAAAAATCAACAAAAACCTTTCGGTTTTTGTTGATTTTCCGTTTTTGTATGCTTTAGCCCTCGATAGCGTCCATCAGCGCGACGCGGCGGGCGTGGCGGCCGCCCTCAAACGCGGTGGAGAGGAACGTCTCAACCATGGCCGCGGCCAGCTTCGGGCCCGTGAAGCCCGCGCCGATGGCCATCATGTTCGCGTTGTTGTGCTGGCGGCAGAGCTGCGCCTCGAGCGTATCGGCGCAGTGCGCGCAGCGGATGCCCTTAACCTTGTTCGCCGCAATGGAGATGCCGATGCCCGTCGTGCACACGACGATACCGTACTCGCACTCTCCGCTCGCGACGGCACGCGCGGCGGCCTCTCCGAAAATGGGATAGTCGCAGCTCTCGGTGGAATAGGTGCCGCAGTCCTTGACCTCGTGGCCCAGGCTCTCCAGCTGCTTTTTGATGTCTTCCTTCATGGCGTATCCGCCGTGGTCACAGCCCAATGCGATCTTCATAGTGTTTCTCCTTTTGTCAGTCAGATTTTGTGAAAGACCGGGTTTTTCTTTTCAAATGTGCACACATAGTTGAGTCCGCAGCTCTTTAAAAGCTCCTGCGTCTCGCGGGCGCGCATGCCGACGAATTCCGGCGTATGCGCGTCGGTGCCGATGGTGATGATCTCGCCGCCGAGCTCGTGATAGAGCCTCAGCCATTTGGCGTCCGGCAGCGGCGTGTTGCCGCGGTTGACGTTGCACTCGATGCCGCAGCCATTTTCAATGAGCGCGCGGAACACCTGCGCCACCTCGTCCTCGAAACCGTCGAAGCTCATGTGCATGCCGTGGTTTTCGTTCATGTAGCGAAGCGGCAGCGTCAGGTGGCCGAGCACGGAGAACTTCCCCCACTTGGCCGTCTCCAGAACGAGCGTTAAATAGTCCGCGATCTGCTCGCGCGCCTCCTGCTCCGTGGCCCCGGGCATGAAGTAGAGGTCGTTCCAATCGTACTTTTCCGACAGCTGATGCTGCGAGCCGATGACAAAGTCGAGCTCCGGCAAACGCGAGAGCAGCTCGTCTGCGTAGGCAAAGTCGCGCATCGCCTCGCCGAGCTCGATACCGCGGCGGACGATGATCTTCCCGTCCGCCGCCTGGTCGGCGCGCGCAAAGGTCTCTTCACGATTCGAAAAATCGTGCTCCCAGCGCGCCGTCTCCCTCGGGCGGAACAGGTCTACATGGTCGGTCAGGCACATTTCCTGCAAGCCCTGCGCGATGCCCGCGCGCACCATGTCTTCCACCGGCGTTTTCGAGTCGAACGAAAGCGAACAGTGGGTGTGATAATCGGATAAATACATCTTCTATTCGTTACAGCTTGAACTTTCCGAAAAAGCTCTTGTGTTCCTCATAATTCTTCTCGCCGAGCGACTCGCTGAACTTCTTGAGCGCTTCCTTCTGCTCGCGGTTCAGGTTGCGCGGCGTCTCGATATACACGGTGACGTACTGGTCGCCGCGGCCGCGGCCGTTGAGGCCGGGGATGCCCTTACCCTTCAGGCGGAACGTCGTGCCGCTCTGCGTCCCCTCGGGGATGGTGTATTTCACCTTGCCGTCGATCGTCGGGATCTCAAGCTCCGCGCCGAGCACCGCCTGCGTGAACGTAATGGGCGCTTCGCACAGGACGCTCGTGCCCTCGCGGCGGAAGATCTCGTGCGGACGCACGGACACGACGATCAGAAGGTCGCCCGCGGGGCCGCCGTTCTTGCCCGCGTTGCCCTGCGCGCGCAGCGAAATGGTCTGCCCGTTGTCGATGCCCGCAGGAATGCTGACCTTGATGGTCTTGCGGTGGCGGATCATGCCCTTGCCGCCGCACTTGGGGCAGGGCTGATGAATGATCTTACCCTTGCCTCCGCAGCGCTGGCAGGGGGCCGACGTCGACATATAGCCCAGCGGCGTCTGGCGGCGCTGCTGGATCACGCCGCTGCCGCGGCAGTCAGGGCAGACCTCGGCGGTCGTGCCCTTGGCGCAGCCCGAGCCGCGGCAGTCAGGACACTGCTCGATGCGGTCGATGCTGACTTCCTTCTCGCAGCCGAAGGCCGCCTCTTCAAAGCTGATGTTCACGCTCGTGCGCAGACTCTCGCCGCGCTGGGGAGCGTTGGGGTTCGCGCGCGCGCCGCCGAAGCCCCCGCCGAAGAAGCTGCCGAAGATATCGCCGAGGTCGCCGAAGTCGAACCCGCCCGCGCCGTAAGCGCCGCCACCGGCGCCTGCGCCGTAATTCGGGTCAACGCCCGCAAAGCCGAACTGGTCGTAGCGCGCCTTCTTGTCCGGGTCGCTCAAAACCTCGTTCGCCTCGTTGATCTCCTTGAACTTCTCCTCGGCTTCCTTGTCGCCGGGGTTCATGTCGGGGTGATACTTGCGTGCGAGCTTTTTGTATGCTTTTTTGATCTCTTCTTCCGAAGCGCCCTTGGAAACGCCGAGCACCTCGTAATAGTCTCTTTTATTTTCAGCCATAGACTACGCTCCTAAAAACGCCGCAATCGGGGGCAGTATAAACTGTCCCCGCTGCGTCGATCGGTTTCAAATTACTTCTTGTTGTTCTCGTCGTCATCCACGACCTTGTAGTCAGCATCATAATACTGCTGACCGTTCGGGCCGGTCTGCGCGCCGCCGTTCTGGCCGCCCATGTCAGGACCGGCCTGTGCGCCGCCCTGCGGGTTCGCCTGCTGATAGAGCTTCTCGCTCATCTGATAGAACATCTGCGTGAGCTCTTCGGTCGCGCTCTTGATGGCGTCGGTGTCGTCGCCCTTGAGGACTTCCTTCAGCTTGTCGATACCACTCTGGACCTTGGCCTTCTCGTCCGCGGGGATCTTGTCGCCCACTTCGCCGAGGGTCTTCTCGCTCTGGTAGACCATCTGGTCGGCCTGGTTGCGGACTTCGACCTTTTCCTTGATCTTGGCGTCCTCAGCGGCGTACTGCTCGGCGTCCTTGACGGCCTTTTCGATATCCTCCTTGCTCATGTTGGAGGAAGAGGTGATGGTGATGTGCTGCTCGGTGCCGGTGCCGAGATCCTTCGCGCTGACGTTCACGATGCCGTTGGCGTCGATATCGAATGTGACCTCGATCTGAGGCACGCCGCGGCGGGCCGGAGCGATGCCATCGAGGTGGAAGCGGCCGAGGCTCTTGTTGGCAGCGGCCATCTCACGCTCGCCCTGCAGAACGTTGACTTCAACGCTCGTCTGGTTGTCGGCGGCGGTGGAGAAGATCTGGCTCTTCTTCACGGGGATGGTGGTGTTGCGGTCGATGAGCTTGGTGCAAACGCCGCCCATGGTCTCAATGCCGAGGGACAGCGGGGTGACGTCGAGCAGCAGCAGGCCCTTGACATCGCCGGTCAGAACGCCCGCCTGAAGAGCAGCGCCCATGGCGACGCACTCATCGGGGTTGATGCCCTTGAAGCCTTCCTTGCCGGTGAGCTTCTTGACCATTTCCTGCACGGCGGGGATACGGCTGGAGCCGCCGACCATCAGGACCTTGTGGATGTCGTTGCCGGTGAGGCCCGCATCGCTGAGCGCCTGACGGACAGGGCCGGCAGTGGCTTCGACCAGGTGCGCGGTCAGCTCGTTGAACTTAGCGCGCGTGAGGGTCAGGTCGAGGTGCTTCGGGCCGGTAGCGTCGGCCGTGATATACGGGAGGTTAATATTGGTGGAGGTCACGCCGGAGAGCTCGATCTTGGCCTTCTCGGCAGCTTCCTTCAAGCGCTGCATGGCGACCTTGTCGCCGCTGAGGTCGACGCCGTCGGTACGCTTGAACTCGCTGACCATCCACTTCATGATGCACTCATCGAAGTCGTCGCCGCCGAGGCGGTTGTTGCCCGCGGTGGCCAGAACTTCAATAACGCCGTCGTCGATATCGAGGATGGAGACATCGAACGTACCGCCGCCGAGGTCGTAGACCATGACCTTCTGGCTCTGCTCCTTGTCGACGCCGTAGGCGAGGGCCGCGGCCGTCGGCTCGTTGATGATACGCTTGACCTCGAGGCCGGCGATCTTACCGGCGTCCTTGGTCGCCTGACGCTGCGCATCGGTGAAGTAAGCGGGAACGGTGATGACGGCTTCGCTCACGGGGCCGCCGAGGTAAGCCTCAGCGTCGCTCTTGAGCTTCTGCAGGATCATCGCGCTGATCTCCTGCGGGGTGTACTTCTTACCGTCGACCTCGACTTTATAATCAGAGCCCATCTCGCGCTTGATCGAAGAGATCGTGCGGTCGGGGTTGGTGATGGCCTGACGCTTTGCGACCTGACCGACCATACGCTCGCCGGTCTTACTGAACGCGACGACGGACGGGGTGGTGCGGTTGCCTTCGGCGTTGGGGATGACGACGGCTTCGCCGCCTTCCATCACGGCCACACAAGAGTTGGTAGTACCAAGGTCAATACCGATAACTTTAGACATAATGTTGTCCTCCTAAGATCTATCTTAATTTTTTTGTTAACGAAATAAATTTATCATTTCGCGCTTCCGCGCGGAATTTGCACTTTAATTGGCCACTTTTACAATGGCAAATCGCAGCACCTTATCGCCCAGCGTGAAGCCCTGCTGAAGCACCTCGACCACGGTATTTTCGCCGTAGTTTTCGTCTTCCACATGCATCACGGCGTTGTGCTTTTCAGGGTCAAAGGGCTGACCCACGGCGTCCATCGTTTCAACACCCAGCTTTTTGAGGCTCTCTTTGAACTGGTTGAACACCATTTCAAGGCCCTTGCGGTGGGGCGACTCCTCGTCGCCGTACTGGGCAAGGCCGCGCTCGAGGTTATCGTAAACGCCCAGCAGCGCCTTGATCGTGTCGATCTTCGCATCAGCGTAAAGGCCTTCCTTTTCCTTCGCAGTGCGCTTGCGGTAGTTGTCGTACTCGGCGGCAAGGCGCAGGTATTTGTCCTGCTCGTCGGCAAGCGACTTGGCAAGGCCTTCCATCTTCTCCATCTGCTCGCGCGTGACGGTGAAGGTCTCGGGCTCCGCGCTCTTCTCAGCGGTCTCGTCAGCCTTGGCGGTCTCTGCGGTCTTGGCCGCCTCGTCTGCTGTCGGCTGCTGCGCCGTGTTCTTTTCCGGCGTGCTCTCCGCCGCGTTCTGCTTGTCTTTCTTACCCATTTCTTACTCCTTATCTTCTTCCCTGGGCGGAAGCTCGTTCTTGCCGAACATCCGCGTCAGGCTGTCTGCAAAATAACTCAGCCGCGCCGTCACGGTGGCGTAGTCCATTCTGGTGGGACCCACCACACCGACGAGGCCGCGCATCCCGTCGCCGATATCGTAGCTGGCGACGACCACGCTCGTTTCCTTGAGCGCCTCGTTCACGTTTTCCGGCCCGATCAGGATCTTGAGCGGCGCTCCGTCATCCGGCACGGGAAGCTCTTCCTTGTTATCCACAAGGAATGTCACGAGATCGTGCGCCTTGTCGACATCGCGGTACTCAGGCATTTTCAAGATCTGGCTCGCGCCCGCGGTCTCCACATTGCGCTGCGCGCTCTGCTCGAGCACACCGATCGCATATTCGACCGCTTTGGACACCACTAAAAATAGCTCGGGCGAAAGCTGCTCGGAAAGGCTCATCAGCCTTGCGCTCATCTCATCGGCGCTCCGGCCGGTGAAGTGCGTGTTCAAAAGCTCCTTGACGTCCGCAAGCCGCTGGCTGTCGAACGGGAGGTCCGAGCGCTGGAGCTGGCTCTTCACGCGGTTATCCTCGCCCATCACCACGACGATGAAGCTCATTTCATCGACCGCGATGAGCTCAAAGCGCTTGACGCTCGCCTCGCGCCGTCCGCCCGTCACGCTGTACACGGGGTAATTGACGATGCTCGACACCATCTGCCCCGCCTTGGCGATCACGCTGTCCGTGCCGCTGAACTTGGACTTTAGCTGCTCGTTGATCTCCTCCGCTTCTGTTTCGGAGACCTCGCGCTTTTCCATCAGCTCGTTGACGTACAAGCGGTAACCTTTCGGCGACGGCACGCGTCCGGCGGACGTGTGCGGCTGCTCAAGGTAGCCCATTTCGACCAGGTCTGCAAGCTCGTTGCGGATGGTCGCGGAGCTCACCGAACCGCCCATCTCCTCGGCCAGCGCCTTGGAGCCGACCGGCTCAGCCGCGGCGATGTAATCCTCGACAACGCGCTTGAGAATCTGCTTTTTGCGCTCGGTCAAGTCCATACGCCGCGCTCCTTTCGTAGCTTTAGCACTCCTTTCCCTCGAGTGCTAAACGCAGTGTACCACCGACATTTCCCATTGTCAATAGGAGGCAGTGTAAACAGTTTGTGAACTACGCAAAAGTCAGGCCAAGGCCTGCCTTTTGAAGCGTTTTCACTCCGCTCTGTGCCTCGCCTACGGCTCGACACTCGCTGCGCGAGAAGAGTTTTTTGGCACGCACACGCCCCAGGGCGGCTTCTCTTGCTGCTCTGCGGCAATTCACTTTCTGTCGCGCCAAAAAAGATTTAACATTATTTGCCGCCGTGCGCGGCAGTCCTGGGCAGCCGTTGGCAGCTTCGCTGCCTTACGGATGCCGCGTACCCCTTGTGGGTAAAAGTCTGCGACGCTTTTCCATTTCACGACAGCTTCGCAGAATTCCGTGCCCGCAGGCACGGAAAAATTAAAATCGTAAATCGCCGCGACCGGCGCGTGGCGATTTACACTTCTCACGGAGCGGAGTGTGCGCGCCTTTGGCGCGTGCATGCAGCGCAGTGCAAACCTTCTCCAAAAGCGGCAGCGCCGCTTTTGGAAGAATAAAAAAAGAGGAACGCTTTCGCGTTCCTCTTTTTTTAGAACCTTTATTCGGCCTTGGGCGCTTCGGCGGCTTTCGCGGCTTCAGCAGCCTTGGCTTCGGCGGCTGCCTTGGCGGCAGCGGCCTTGCGCTCGGCGGCAGCCTTCTGCGCGGCCTTGAACTTCTCCTTCTCCTCGGGGGTCGGGATGGGCTCGATGGCGTTGCGCGGGCAGGCCTTGGCGCACATGGTGCAGTTTTTGCACTTGGTGTAGTCGATGACGGCCACGTTGTTGACGACGTGGATGGCGTCGAACTTACAGGTGCGCTCACACATACCGCAGGCAATGCAGGAGTTGGCGCACACCTTCGTGACGGCGGGGCCCTTCTCCTTGTTCGAGCAGTTGACGAAGACCTTCTGCTTGTAGGGCACCTCGACGATCAGCTTGCGCGGGCAGGCCTCGCGGCAGGCGCCGCAGTTGGTGCACTTCTCCTTGTCGACCTCGGCGACGCCCTGCTCATTGATATGGATGGCGTCGAACTGGCAGGCGGCAACGCAGGTGCCAAAGCCCATGCAGCCAAAGGAGCAGGCGGTCGGGCCGCCGGCGACCTTCGTCGCGGCGACGCAGTCGTGAAGACCGACATACTCGAAATTCTTCACAGAGGCCTCACCGCCGTTGCACAGCACATGCGCGACCTGCTTTTCGCCGCTGGGGGCTTCCATGCCCATGATCTCAGCGATCTTGGCGGCGCCCTCTGCGCCAGCGGGCGCGCAGGCGGTGACGGGAGCCTTACCGGCAAGAATTGCCTCGGCGCAGCCCGCGCAGCCGGGATAGCCGCAGCCGCCGCAGTTTGCGCCGGCGAGGCAGGCCTGGATCTTGGGCAGGCGCTCATCGACCTTGACCTCAAAGGCCTTGGCCGCAACGGACAGGATCAGGCCGAACACGACGGCGATCACGCCCAGCACGAGAACAGCAAAAATTACATTCATCATTTCTTTGTTCCCTCCTTACATGGGCCACACCTGCAGGCCGGAGAAGCCCATGAATGCAAGGGCGATCAGGCCTGCGGTGATCAGCGCGATGGGGAAGCCTTCAAATGCCTTGGGATAGTCGGCAAACTCCAGGCGCTCGCGCACCGTGGAGAACAGGTAGATCGCCAGCAGGAAGCCAAGGCCGCCGGTGATGCCGTAAACCACGGATTCGATGAAGTTGTAGTCGTTCTGCACGTTGAGCAGCACCACGCCGAGAACGGCGCAGTTGGTGGTGATCAGCGGCAGGTACACGCCGAGGGCCGTGTAGAGCGTCGGCATGGACTTTTTGAGGAACATCTCGATGAACTGCACGAGGCTCGCCACCACGAGAATGAAGGCGACGGTCTGCATGTAGCCGAGACCGAGCTTGACGAGGATGATGTTCACGCCGTAGCAGAACGCCGAGGCAAGGCCCATGACGAACGTAACGGCGAGGCCCATACCGACGGCGGTATCGCTCTTTTTCGACACGCCGAGGAACGGGCAGATACCCAAGAACTGCGAGAAGATGAAGTTATTCGTCAGGATCGCGCCGAGGGAAATAGCAAGTAACTTAGTCACACTCATTTTTATTTACCCTCCGTTTCTTTCTTTTCCGCGTTCTTCTTCTCGCTTCTGGCAAGCGCCCACTGCATGATGGCGATCAGCGTGCCGAGGCAGAGGAAGCCGCCGACGGGCAGCGTGAGCATACCGGCGGGAACATAGGAAGAAGGCATGACCTGGATGCCGAGCAGCGTGCCCGCGCCCAAGAGCTCGCGGAACGCGCTCAGGATCAGCAGCACCACCGTGTAGCCGATGCCCTGGCAGATGCCGTCCACCGCGGAGGCGGCAACGGAGTTCTTGCTGGCAAAGGCCTCGGCGCGGCCGAGGATGATGCAGTTGACGACGATCAGCGGGATGAACACGCCAAGGCTCTCGGCGATGTCAGGGACAAACGCCTGCAGGCACAGATCAACGATCGTAACGAAGCCCGCGATGACGACGATGTAGCACGCGATACGCACTTCGTTGGGGATGATCTTGCGCAGAAGGGAAATAAAGATGTTGGAAAGCGTCAGGATGATGAGAACGGAGATGCCCATACCAAAGCCGTTTGCAACACTCGTAGTGATGGCCATGGTGGAGCACATACCGAGCACCTGCACCAGAACGGGGTTTTGGTAGATCAGACCGTCTTTGAGCTGTTTGTTGAAATTCATAGATCGTTCCCCCTTTCTCAGTTCATGGCCTCGGCGGCAGCCAGAGCGGCGTTGACGCCCTTGGTCACGCCCTTGGTGGAGACCGTCGCGCCGGTGACGGCGTCGATGTTCTGCTTGACGACGAGCGTGCCCGCGCCGGACTTGCCGACGAACTGATCGAGCGCGCCGGTGCCTGCGGAGGTCGCTTCATTGTCCATGACCTTGGAGCCGATGCCTGCGGTCTCGGAAGCCTTGACGATGGAAACGCCCGTGACGGTGAGGTCGGTGTCCACGCCGACGATCATCACGATGTTGCCCTGAGAGCCGCTCGCGGTGACCTTGAAGGCATAGCCGATGGTGTCGCCGCCGGACTGCACCTCATAGACCTCGCTCAGCTTGCCGCCCTGTTCGTTGGCAGCGTCGATCATGGCCTGCGGGATGTCTTCCATCGGGGGGAACTCGCAGTCGGCCGCAGAGACGACCTTGGCGAGCGCCGCCTCGGTCTTTTGCTTGTTGATGGCCGCGATCTTGTCCGCGGTCAGCATGTTGGTCAGGCCCAGCAGCAGCGCGACGACCAGCGAGATCGCCGTCAGCGTACCGGCTACCCTGAAAATGAATTTACCTTCGATCTTCATTTCTTTGCCGCCTCCTTCGCTGCTTTCTTATCTACGCCGAAGCGGGTGGGCTTGGTGTACTTGTCAATGATCCAGGTGCAGCAGTTCATCACAAGGATGGAGTAGCAAACGCCCTCGGGATAGGAGCCGAAGTAGCGGATGAACACCGTGATGAGACCGCAGCCGATGCCGAAGATCAGCTGGCCCTTCTTCGTGACGGGGGAGGTGACATAGTCAGTGGCCATGAAGAACGCGCCGAGGAACAGGCCGCCGCCGAGCACGTTGTAGAGCATCCAGCTCATCGCGTCGTTGCCCTGGGGGAAGAGGAACGTGAGGACTGCCACCGTGCCGATGTAGGCAACGGGGATCTGCCAGGAGATGACCTTGCGGAAGATTAAGTACAATCCGCCGATGAGCAGCATCATCGCGGAGATCTCACCGAGAGAGCCGCCGATGTTGCCGATGAACATATCGGACAGGCTGTACTGTGCCGTCACCTCGGCAAACTCGCCGCCCTTCATCATCGCAAGCGGAGTGGCCGCGGTCACGACGTCAGCGCCGCCGAAGAGGGGCGCCTTGCCGGAGGCCGGGTCGATCCAGGAGGTCATCTGGCTCGTGTAGCACGCGACGAGCGCGGCACGGCCGGCCAGCGCGGGGTTCAGGAAGTTCTTGCCAAGGCCGCCGTAGAGCTGCTTGACAAGGAAGATCGCGAAGAAGTTGCCGACGATCAGCATCCAGTAGGGAAGCGTCACGGGGCAGACGAACGCGAGCAGGACACCGGTGACGGCGGCGGACAGGTCGCCGAGCGTCTGCGTCTTGTGCATCAGCTTACGGTAGAGCCACTCGAAAAACATCGCGGAAACCACGCTCACGAGCACGGAGATCAGCGCGCGGAAGCCGAAACGGATGACGCTCATGATGAGCGCGGGGCACAGCGCGATGATCACGTCGAGCATGATCGAGCGCGTGTCTTCATTGTTGCGGATATGGGGGTTGGAGGAAGCGATGAGCTTCAGACCCTTATAATCATTCAGCATCTCTTAAGCCTCCTTCTTTGCTTCTTCAGCAGCCTTGGCAGCCTCAGCCGCGGCCTTGGCCTTGGCGGCGGCTTCCTTGACCTTCTGCTTGCCAACCTTGAACGAATGCGTCAGGTGCAGGCGGCCCGGGCAGATGTAAGAGCACGCGCCGCACTCGATGCAGTCCATGACGTGCGCCGCCTCGAGATCCTCGATGCGGTTCTTCTGCACATATAAATAGAGGTACAGAGGCTCGAGGTGCATGGGGCACGCCTCAACGCAGCGGCCGCAGCGGATGCAGGTCGGATCCTCGGAGACCTTGTTCTCATTCGCGGCGAACGCCAGCACCGCGCCCGTGCCCTTGGCCACGGGGAAGTCGGCGGAGGCCTGCGCCATACCCATCATCGGGCCGCCGGCGATGAGCTTGAATGTCTCGTCCTTCAGGCCGCCGCAGGCGTCGAACAGGAGCGAAACGGGCGTGCCGATCGGGCACTCGAGGTTCTTCGGCTCCACAACGCCGCTGCCGGACACGGTGACGACCTTGCGCACCACGGGCATGCCGTCCTTGATGGCATGGTAGATGGCGATGGTGGTGTTGATGTTGAACACGGCGCAGCCGATGTTCGCGGGCAGACCGCCCGGGGGCACCTGCTTGCCGGTGATGGCCTGGCAGAGCTGCTTTTCACCGCCCTGGGGGTAGCGGCAGCGCAGCGATTCGACCACGACGGGAGCCTTCTGCTCGGCGATGACCTTGTTGAGGGCCTCGATGCCGTTTTTCTTGTTGTCCTCCACGCCGATGACGACCTTGCTCACGCCGAACATCTTGGCGAGGTAGCAGCAGCCGCCGATGATCTCAGCGGGGCGCTCAAGCATCGCGCGATGGTCGCCGGTGATGTAGGGCTCGCACTCCGCGCCGTTGATGATGACGGTATCGACCTTGCCGATGCCGCTGGAGATCTTCGTGTGCGTGGGGAACGTTGCGCCGCCCATACCGACGATACCGGCCTGCTTGACCATTTCGACCATTTCCTCCACGCTCAGCGCGTCGGGGTCGGCCGGAGCATGGACTTCCTCGCTCAAGTCGTCCTTGAAGTCATTGTCGATGACAACGGACATGACCTTGCCGCCCATGGAATAGGGACGGGGCTCCACCGCAGCGACCGTACCGGATACGCTTGCGTGAATGGGAGCGCCGAGACCTTTGAATTCGCCGATCTTCTGTCCAAGCTTGACATAGTCGCCCTTGGAGACCGTCGGGGTGCAGGGTGCGCCGAAGTGCATCGACATGGGGATCACCACCTGAGCAGGGGCTTGTAACTGCTCGATGGCCTTTTCATTGGTAGCAGCCTTCATATCATTGGGATGAACGCCGCCAAAGAAAGCTTGTGCCATAGTCTTCACCTCATCTTTATACTGCCAGAGCAGCGGAAACACTGCTCCATAATCGGATAGATTATATCCCCTTTCTTTTCTCTTGTCCAGAAAATATTCTTCATGACCATCATTTTCCTACATAATTTATCAGATTTCGCCGTCATTTTTTCGCAAAAACAGCATTTTGCCAAACAATTTTCCTTTCGGCGGCCCGCGGAGGGAATCACCCATTTTTCCGCTTCTTGACGTGTCCCGGACGCGATGGTATAGTTATGTATTATTATTTTTATGAATTTCGTGTATTTTCCGCACATTGCCGTCCGTTTTTCCCCGTTCCGGCAAGAAAGGAGCTTTTTTATGCCCATGCAGCTCGATACCGGCGCGATCAAGGCAGAATCGCGCTCACTGCTGCGCACCGGTGAGGTCAATCCCTTCCGGATGACGCTTTTCTATCTTCTCATCACCCTTGTGCTCGATATGATCAACTCGGGCGTGAGCTATATGATCGACTCTGCCGGCGGCTTCACAGTGCTCTCGTTCAGCTTTGTGAGCATCCTCGTCGGTCTCGTCGCGCTCGTTCTGAACGCAGGGTATTACTGCTACTGCTTCGGCATCCTGCGCCGTGAGGAAATGCCGTATGAGAGCCTTTTTGACGCGTTCCCCTTTGCCGGGAAGGTCATCCTGCTTTCCATCGTCGAGGGCGTTTTCATCTTCCTGTGGTCGATGCTTTTCGTCATCCCCGGCATCATCGCGGCCTACCGCTACTCGTTCGCCATGCTCAACCTGTGCGAAAATCCCGAGCTCGGCGTGATGGAGGCATTGAACCTGAGCAAGCGGCAGACAAATGGCTATAAGATGCAGCTTTTCCTGCTCCAGCTCAGCTTCATCGGCTATCAGATCGCCGCGGTGCTTATCGCGCTGCTCTACGAATACGTCATCATCAGCTACCTGCCCGACTCGCTCTCCGGTGCGGTGCTCGGTGCTCTGATCTACGGCGTGCTCTCGGCGGTCGTGGACGTCTACCTGACGCCGTATCTGAACCTTTCGACCTGCCGCTTCTACCAGCTCGCCACCGCGCCGCAGGTAAACGAGCCGCCGCACTTCGACTCCTGGAACGACAACTTCTGAACGCAGCAAAAAAGAGGGATATCTCGCATGAGATATCCCTCTGTCATTTTTTGTTTTACTTCAGCACGTACACCGTCTTGATGCCGAGGAGCTTGCAAAGCTCGGTCTTTTCAGCGATGTCCGCCTCGCTCTCGTACCAGGCGACGGTCGTGGAACCGTCCCTTTCCTTACAGAGAAGGTACGAGCTGTCGAAGCGGTTCGAGTGCGATTTCTGCACGGCACTGTCGTTCAAATACGCGCTCAGCTCGTCCTGCGTCAGCTCGCGCAGCGCGCCCACCTTGCCGCCTTTCACGCTCTGCGCCGCGGGGACGGCGTTGATGACCACGCTGCCGCCCTTGCCGGCCTTGACCGCCGCGTCATAGACCTGCTCTACCGCCGCGCGCGGGGACAGCGGCACCGCGCCGCTCGTGCCCGTCAGGCTCTCCGCCGGCACCGCGCCGGAGGGCGCCGCGCTCACGCTCGTCACGCTGACTTTGGCCTTGAGGCCGTTGTAGGCGCGCAGCAGCACCGCCGCGGCCTGCTCGCGCGTCGTGTCGTTTTTCGGCGCGAACGTCGTTAAGTTCATACCCACCACAAGGCCCATGCGCCAGGCGAGCGTGATATAGCCGGGATTCGTCGAAACATCGGTGAACGGGCACTCATCCTGCACCGTGCCGGAAAGCGTGCTGTACCCCAGTGCGCGGACGGTCATCGCGGCCATCTCCTCACGCGTGATGGGGTCGTTCGGTCGGCAGGTCGTGCTGTGGCCGGAGAACACGTCGTGCGCGCTCGCGGTCTCAATGGCGCTATAATACCACTTTTTCGCATCCTGATTGTCGGTATAGCTGCCCTTTTCGGGCGTTACGGTCTTCCAGCCCATCAGGCGGCAGAGCGCCGCGGCATAGGCCGCGCGCGTCATCTTCTGTCCGAGGCCGAACTTGCCGTTTCCGATGCCCTGCAATAAGTTGTACTGCTTGCACTGCGCGATGCTTTGGCTCGCCCAGTTCTTGTCCGGCACGTCGGAATAGCCGGATTTGTTGGCGGCAAGCGCGAGCGTCGTGGTCATCACGAGCGCAAGAAGAAGCGCCGTCAGGCGCGTTGCGTTCTGTTTCATTGGTATTTTCCCCCTTTTGGGTGGTCTTTCTGCCGTATTGTAGCACAAAGTCGCGTGGATAGTCAAATTTTCTCTTTACCTTTGCGGTGGTCTTTGTTAAAATAATAGATTGTATTAGTATGATGAGGCAGTATTGCCTGAGATAGTATGCCCAAAAGTTCTCAAAAGAAAGAAGGTGAGCCGAAACATGAAGTACGAGCACTGGCAGATCCCCGCCGCGCCGGAGGATGCCATCAAGACGCTGATGGACGCGGGATACCCCTATCTTGTCTCGTCGGTGCTGGCCGCGCGCGGTGTTACCACGAGCGAGCAGGCCGCCGAAGCGCTCGAGCGCGAGAAAACGCTCGCCCACTCCCCGTTTTTGATGAAGGACATGGACAAGGCCGTCGCGCGCATCTCGAAGGCGCTTGAAAACGGCGAAAAGCTGGCGGTCTTCGGCGACTACGACGTGGACGGTATCACCTCGACCTGCCTTCTGACCGATTATCTCCGCTCGCGCGGGGCGGATGTGACGATGCACATCCCCCGCCGCATCGAGGAGGGCTACGGCCTCGGCTGTGACGCCATCCGCGCACTCTCCGAGTCCGGCGTGACGCTGATCGTCACGGTCGACTGCGGCATCACGGGCGTGGACGAGACGGCCTACGCCGCGACGCTCGGCGTCGATCTTGTCATCACCGACCACCACGAGTGCAAGGAGCAGCTCCCCGCCGCCGTGGCCGTCGTTGACCCCCACCGGCCCGACTGCCCGTATCCCTTCAAGCATTTAGCGGGCGTGGGCGTCGCGCTCAAGCTCGTTTTGGCCCTTGGCGAGGGGCGCGAGGATGCGCTGTTTGCGCGCTACTGCACGCTTGCCGCCATCGGCACGATCGCCGACGTCATGCGCATGGAGGGCGAGAACCGCACCATCGTGCAGTGCGGGCTTGAGAGCATCGACCGCAGCGACTTTACGGGGCTGCACGCGCTGCTGCGCGAGGCGGGGCTCACGTCGCGCCCCATCTCGTCGATCCAGATCGGCTTTGTGCTCGCCCCGCGCATCAACGCCGCGGGCCGCATGGGCCGCGCCGAGCTGGCCGCGGAATTGTTGCTCACCGACGATCCCGTCCGCGCGGAAAAGCTCGCGCGCGAGCTGTGCGAGCTCAACCGCGAGCGCCAGAGCGTGGAGCAGGACATTTTCCGCCGCGCCATCGAGCAGATGGAGGACCTTCCCGAGAGCGAGCGCAGTGCGCTCGTGTTGTCCAGCGAGGACTGGCATCAAGGCGTCGTGGGCATTGTGGCGTCGAGACTTTCCGAAAAATTCTCCTGCCCGAGCTTTATGATCCACCTCTCCGGCGGGTCGGGTAAGGGCTCGTGCCGCAGCTACGGAGGCTTTAACCTCTTCAATGCGCTCGAAGCGTGCTCCGACCTTCTTGTGAGCTTCGGCGGACACGAGCTCGCCGCGGGCTTTACGATCGAAGAGCGCAACATCCCCGCGTTCCGCACGCGGATGAACCAGTATGTGCGCGCCCACACGGGCGAGCATCCGCCGGTGTCGATGCTCGACGTCGACGTCGACTTGCAGCACCCCTCGCTCATCACGCTTGAGGAGGTCGAGGCACTTTCGCTCCTCGAGCCCTACGGCGCGGGCAACAACCGCCCCGTCTTCTGCCTGCGCGGCGCAACGCTCGAGAGCGTGCAGGGCGTGGGCCAGAACCGGCACTTAAAGCTGAAACTACAGAAAAGCCGCGTGAATTTCGACGGCATTTTCTTCTCCGTCACCGCCGACGAGTGCGGCGTGTGCGCGGGCATGCGTGTGGACGCGGCGTTCTATCTGCAGGTGAACGAGTTCCGCTCCCAGCGCTCCATCCAGCTCCAACTCATCGACCTGCGCCCCTCGCTCGACCCCAGCGGGCGCGAGAATGAGGCGCTTTCCCTCTGCCGCGAGCTGATTAGCGGCGGCACGCTCTCCCCGCGCGACGCGGCGCGGGCGCTCCCCTCGCGCGACCAGTTCGTGCGCGCGTGGCGCGTTTTAGAGCGCGAGGTCGGGCCTGACGGCGTCAGCGAGCCCATGCTGCCGCTGCTGCGGCATTTGAGCTCGGAAATGGTCGGCGCGGAGACGTTTCTGCGCACGGCGATGTGTTTGCAGGTCTTTGCCGAGCGCGGGCTTCTTTCGATCGAGCGCAAGGACACGACCCTCACGCTCCGCCTGACGGCGGACGGAAAAAAGGTTGAGCTTAACAAGAGCCCCTACCTTTCCGCCCTGCACAGCTTTCTTTCGTAATTAAAGGAGACGATTCGGATATGACAGCACAGGATAAAGCATTAAAAGAGAATACCGCTTCGGCTCCCCTCCAGATCGTCGCGCCCGGCACCTGCGTGGAGACCGGCGAGCAGGCGGCGCTCGTGCTCGGTATGTACGACCACCTTGTCGAGACGATCCACCAGTACAACCCGAGCGCAGACTTTGCCCAGATCGACAAGGCCTTCCGCTATGCCGACACGCACCACAACGGTCAGCTCAGAAAGGACGGCTCGCCGTTTATCACGCACCCGCTCGCCGTCGCGCAGATCATCGCCGAGGAGCTGCGGCTCGACTCAGAGTCCATCGAGGCCGCCCTCATGCACGACTGCATCGAGGACACCTCCGCCACGTATGCCGAGATCGCCAAGGAGTTCTCCCCCGCGGTCGCGGATCTGGTCGAGGGCGTCTCCAAGCTGACGCGCGTGCAGTACGCCAGCAAGGAAGAAGAGCAGATGGAGAACCTGCGCAAGATGCTCATGGCGATGGCCAAGGACATCCGCGTCATTCTCATCAAATTGGCCGACCGGACGCACAACATGCGCACCATGGAGTACCAGACGGCGGAAAAGCAGCGGCAGAAGTCGCTTGAAACGATGGAAATTTACGCGCCCATCGCCCACCGCCTCGGTATGCAGCGCATCAAGTGGGAGCTTGAGGATTTGTCCCTCAAGTATTTGGATCCCGTCGGCTACGACGAGATCACCCGCTCGCTCGCGGCCAAGGAGGCCGAGCACGAGGCCTTTATGGAGCGCGTGCAGGCGCAGATCGAAGAGCGCCTGAAGGAGCAGCACGTCCCGTATCTCAAGGTCTACGGCCGCATGAAGCATCCCTACAGCATCTACCGCAAGATGTACGCGCAGAATAAGACGATGGACGAGGTGCTCGACCTCTTCGCGTTCCGCGTCATCGTCGACACCGTGGCCGACTGCTACAACGTGCTCGGCATCATCCACGACCTTTACCGTCCCATTCTGGGCCGTTTCAAGGACTATATCGGCACGCCCAAGCCGAACATGTACCAGTCGCTCCACACCACCGTCATCGGTGCGGACGGCATCCCGTTCGAGGTCCAAATTCGCACCGAAGAGATGCACGAGATCGCCGAATACGGCGTCGCCGCGCACTGGAAGTACAAACAGGGCATCTCCGGCAACGCAGGCGAGCACAACTACGAATGGGTGCGCCGTTTGCTTGAAAATCAGGAGAACACCGACGCCGAGGAATTCGTCCACACGCTCAAGGTCGACATGTTCGCCGACGAGGTCTTCGTCTTCTCTCCGCGCGGCGACGTGACGAACCTCCCCGCCGGCGCGACGCCCATCGACTTTGCCTACTCCATCCACTCGGCCATCGGCAACCGCATGACGGGCGCGAAGGTCAACGGGCGCATCGCCCCGCTCGACTATCAGCTCAAAAACGGCGACATCGTCGAAATTCTGACTTCGAAAAACGCGCACGGCCCCAGCCGCGACTGGCTCAAGATTGCCAAATCGAGCGAGGCACGCAGCAAAATTCGCCAGTGGTTCAAAAAGGAGCGCCGCGAGGAAAACATCATCAACGGCCGCATCTCGTTTGAAGCAGAGCTCAAGCACCTCGGCATCCCGATGAGCGACGTGCTCGGCACCGACATTGAGGCCGCGCTTCTCAAGAAGACGTCGTTCGGCTCGATGGATGAGATGTACGCCGCCATCGGCTACGGCGGATTTTCCGCGCAGAAGGCCGTCAACCGCATCCACGACGAGATCGTCAAGCTCGAAAAGCAGCGCAAGGAGGAGCGCGCCGCCACCGTGCCGGTGGACAACTCCGGCGCGACGCGTCCCGCCGTCCCCAAGCGCACGAAGAGCGAGCAGGGCATCGTGGTCGAGGGGCTGTCGAACTGCCTTGTCAAATTCTCCAAGTGCTGCACGCCTGTCCCCGGCGACGAGATCGTCGGCTTCATCACGCGCGGCTACGGTGTGTCCGTCCACCGCTGCGACTGCCCCAACGCCGCCATTGAGCGCAGAAAGCCCGAGGAGCGCGGCCGCTGGATCAAAGTCAGCTGGGGCACGGACGTCAAGGAGTCGTATCAGACCGCGCTCGACATTTACGCCAAGGACCGCCTCGACCTCGTGCTCGACGTCTCCGCCGCGCTCTCGTCCTCGCAGACGCGCGTGGCGTCCATCAACGCGACGACGACCGCCGACGGCTTTGCGGTCATTCACCTCAGTATTTTTATTTCCGACGCGCAGCATCTCGCGGCGGTCATGCGCCGGCTGCATCAGATCAGCGGAGTGATGAAGGTGGACCGCCCAGCGGGCTAAATTCCGCGCATCGCGCGGAGAGAAATGCCGCCTGCGGGCGGCAGAACCACACCCCCCGTTTTCTTTCCCGAGAAAGAAAACGGGCGGTGTGACCGTCCAAAAGAAAGGCGTTTGATTGGCAGCCCCAAGCTCGAACAACCTTTATGCCTCCGGAATGCAACTGCCTGCGTGCGGCGGAGCCGCGTCAGCTTTGCAAGACGATTTGCCTCTGCTTCTACTACCCGCTGTTGCTCTGCTGATCTTGCGCAAGTGCAGCCTAATCGCCGTCTACCGATAATACGATATCGCGGCGAGCGTCAGCAATGCCGCCTTGGCAGGCAAGCACAGGATTGCACCAATCCGAAGTAGACGGAGATTGCTAAAGGGTAACGAATCGCAGGCAAAGCGGCAGCGAAGATAGAAGCACACCAAGTCGTTTAGATTCATCACTTGGCAGGCACCCGATTCCGCAGGCTGAGCACTTCTTCAAGCTACAAACTCACAATGTCGGGGGTCGAGGGGGACTCCCCCCGTCCTTCTCTGGGGGATACAAAGGGGGTATTCTCTTCGAGAAGAGAATACCCCCTTTGACCCGCGCTCCCCACGGCAGTGGGGACCAAAACGCCGCCCCTTTGGGGCATAGAAAGGAATCTATCATGCGAGCAGTATTGACTAAGGTTAAACACGCCTCCGTTACGATCGACGGAGAGCTCAAGGGCAAGATCGGCAGGGGCTTTTTGATCCTGCTGGGCGTTGCGCCCGACGACACGGAAGAAAAATGCCGCAAGATGGCGGACAAGCTCTGCTCGCTGCGCATTTTTGACGACGAGAACGACAAGATCAACCTCTCCCTCGACGATGTTGGCGGCGAGCTTCTTATCGTCTCGCAGTTCACGCTCTACGGCAACTGCCGCAAGGGCCGCCGTCCCGAATTTTTAAGCGCCGCGCGGCCTGAGATCGCCATCCCGATGTATGAAAAGTTCGTAGAGATCTGCCGCGAAAAGGGCTACCATGTTGAAACCGGCGAATTCGGCGCCTACATGGAGGTCGAATCGCTCAACGACGGGCCGTTCACGCTGATCGTGGACTCCGCCGACTTAGACGCACCGAAAAAGCAGTAAAGAAAGGGGTTATTTCTTCATGAAAGTCATCACCACTGTCGTCGGCTCCCTGCAGACGAATTGCTACCTGCTCATCGACGAGGAAACGAAGTCCGCCGCGCTCATTGACCCGGGCGACGAGGCGGAAAGACTGCTCGCGCTCGTCAAAAGCGAGGGCGTCACGCTCAAATATATTCTGCTGACCCACGGACACCGCGACCACACGCTCGCCGTGCCTGCGCTCAAAAAGGCGCTGCCGGACGTGCCCGTCTACATCGGCGAGGCGGACGCCCACTCCACCGGCATCTACCACTACCCGATGGCCGACCTCGTCCCCGATCTCAAATACTATGGCGAGGGCGATACGCTGCCGCTCGGCTCGCTCACGATCAAAGTTCTCGCCACGCCGGGCCATACGCTCGGCGGCGTGACGCTGCTGGCCGGCGACGCGATGTTCCCCGGCGACACGCTGTTTGCAGGCTCGATGGGCCGCACCGACCTCCCCGGCGGCAACGACGCGCAGATGCTCGCCTCGCTGCGCCGTCTCGCCCAGATCGAAGGCGACTACACTGTTTACCCCGGCCACATGAATTCCACAACGCTCGCGCGTGAAAAGGCGATGAACCCGTATCTGCGCCATGCGCTGCGATAAAGGACACGAAACCACATGAAACTTGAGCTCATTGGGCATGATGAAAAATACGCGCTGGAGCAGAGCTTACTCACGCTCTTCCCCGGTGAAAAGCCCGTTTACGGCACGGTCGACAAAACCGCCGACACGCGCTGGGCGCGCGTGACGCTCACCGAAGAGGGCGAGCGCGTGCAGGTGACGACGGAGCTGGGCATGGACGGCAAGTCCGCCGCCCACAGCTACGACTATCCCCTCTCCGGCACGGAGTATGAAAAAGAAGGACAGCGCCGTCACGCCGTCGGCATCAGCTTTTTCGGCGCGGCGAAGGACCTGCTCGGCATCTCCCCCGCGTGGGGGAGCCTGACCGGCGTGCGGCCCAGCAAGGTCGCGCTCTCGCTCATCCGCGAGGGCGGCAAAAAACGTGCGGAAAAGGAATTGCAGGAGCTCTACTGCGTCACGCCCGCGCGCGCCCGCCTCGCCATTGAGGCGGCAGACGCCGGCATCCGCGCCGCGGCGGAGCTGGAGCCGAACGATATCTCGCTCTATGTCGGCATCCCGTTCTGCCCGACGCGGTGTGCGTATTGCAGCTTCGTGGCGCAGAGCGTCGAAAAGTCGTTCTCGCTCGTCGAGCCGTATTTAGAGGCGCTTTTTGACGAGATCACCGCCGCGGGACAGCTCGTGCGCGAGTTGGGGCTGAACGTCAAGTCGTTCTACATGGGCGGCGGCACGCCGACCACGCTGACCGCCGGCCAGATGGACCGCCTGCTCACGAAATTGGAGCAGAATTTTGACTTTAACGGTCTCGCCGAGCTGACGATCGAGGCGGGCCGCCCTGACACGATCGACGAAGAAAAGCTGCGCGTGCTGCGCGCGCACAACACCACGCGCGTTTCCATCAACCCCCAGACGATGGAGGACAACGTTCTCGCGGCCATCGGGCGCCGCCACACGGCGGACGACATCCGCCGTGCGATGGAGCAGGTGCGCGCCGCGGGCTTCCCGCACGTCAACATGGACCTCATCGCGGGTCTGCCCGAGGACACGCCCGAGGGCTTTGCAAGGAGTCTCGACGAGGTCATCTCGATGGGCGCGGACAACATCACGGTGCACACGCTGTCGCTCAAAAAGGGCAGCCGCATCATGCTCGAAGGCAGCCGCATCCCCGGCGCGGACGAGGTCGCGCAAATGCTGGACTATGCCGACCCCACGCTGCGTAAACATGGTTTTGCCCCCTATTATCTCTACCGCCAGAAGTACATGTCCGGCAGCTTTGAAAATGTCGGCTGGACGAAGCCCGGCGGCACGGGGCTCTACAACATCTACATCATGGAAGAGCTGCACTCCATCCTTTCGCTCGGCGCGGGCGGCTCGACCAAGATGGTCGGCGGCGGGCAGATCCGCCGCGCGTTCAACGCCAAATACCCGCGCGAATACATCGACCGGCCCGAAAAGCGACGCGCGAACCTGATGGACTTCGCCCGCTTTTACGCCGAACAAGGAGAATAACGATGAATAAGAGTGATTTCTTTACCGCCGACGCGGTCAAGCCGCACTTCACCTATGATGATTACTGCGAGAGCGCGGATATGATCGCGTCTCACCTCGGCGATTTCCGTCCCGAGGTACTGCTGGTGCTCGGCAGCGGCCTGGGCTTTCTCGGCGACCGCGTCGAGGCGCGCACCTGCGTGAGCTATGCGGACATCCCGCACTTCCGCGCGTCCACCGCGCCGGGACACGAGGGCCGCTTTGTTTTCGGCGAGCTGCGCGGCAAGCGCGTGGCGGTCATGCAGGGCCGCATGCACTGCTACGAGGGCTACACGATGGAGGACGCCGCCTACGCCTGCCGCGTCATCCGCTTACTCGGCGCAAAGACGATGATCGTAACGAACGCCGCGGGCGCGGTGAACACCGAGTATTCCGCGGGCGATCTGATGCTCATTTCCGATCACATCAAGCTTTTCGACTTTGGCCCGCTCTGGGGGCCGAATATCGACGAGTTCGGCACACGCTTCCCCGATATGTCCAACGTCTACTCTCCCCGCCTGCGCGAGCTCGCGAAGGAGGTCGCCAGGGAGCAGGACCTCACGCTGCGCGAGGGCGTTTACATGTACTTCCCCGGCCCGCAGTTTGAAACCCCCGCTGAGGTGCGCGCCGCGCGCGTGCTCGGTGCGGACGCCGTGGGCATGTCCACCGTGCCGGAGGCCATCGCCGCCGCGCACTGCGGGTATGAGATCCTCGGCGTGACGCTGTGCGCCAACATGGCCGCGGGCGTGCTGCCCCAGCCGCTCTCCGGCGAGGAGGTCAACGAGATGGCGGAGCAGTCGGCCCCGCATTTCTCCTCGCTCATCCTCGGCTGCCTCGAGCGGCTGTAAAACAGTTTATTTCAGCGAAAAGGAAAAGGTCGAAATTTTAATGGCTACGGAAAAGAAGCAGTCCTTTTTCGGCGGCGCGGCGGTGTTGGCCGCCGGCGTCGTCATCGTGAAGATCATCGGCGCGCTCTTCAAAATTCCGCTCGCGAACATTCTGGGCGAGACGGGCAACGCCGACTTCAACAACGCCTACAACATCTATGCCGTGCTTCTGACCATCTCGACCGCGGGACTTCCCGTGGCGCTCTCGAAGATGATCTCGGAGGCGAAGACGCTCGGGCGCGAGCGTCAGGCGCGGCGCGTGCTCAAGGTGTCGTTCGCCGCGTTTTTAACGCTCGGTGTCCTCTCGTTTGTCATCATGTGGTTCGGCAACGAGAAGTGCGCGGCGCTTCTCAATAACCCGAACGCTGCCTACGGTATCAAGGCGCTTGCCCCGGGTGTTGTGTGCGTCGGCTGCCTTGCCGCGTTCCGCGGCTTTGCGCAGGGGAGCTTTCGCATGACGCCGACCGCCGTCTCGCAGATCATCGAGGCGGTCAGCAAGCTCTTCATCGGCCTTGGCCTTTCGATGTACATCGTGAGCCTTGGGTATGAGGATTACATCGCCGCGGCCGCGGCCATCGTCGGCGTGACGGTCGGCTCGGTGCTCGCGCTCGTCTACATGCTCATCGACTACTTGCGCCACCGCCCGCACTCTCCGGGCACAGACACGCCGGATGCCTCCGGCGCGATCTTAAAGCGCCTGCTCTCGATCGCCATCCCCATCACGCTGTCGGCCTCGATGGTGTCGATCATCACGCTGATCGACACGTCGCTTGTGCAGGGTCAGCTCCAGAACGCGCTGGGCTACACGCTCAAGGAGACGCGCCACCTCTACGGCACGTATTCCTCGGGCATGAACCTCTACAACCTGCCGTCGTCGATGATGACGGCGCTGACGATCTCCGTCATCCCGACGGTGTCGGCCTCCCTTGCGCGCAACGACCGCGTGCACACGTCCCGCGTCATCAACTCGTCGCTGCGCGTCACGGGTCTGATGGCCTTCCCGATGGGCCTTGGCCTCTGGGCGCTGGCCGAGCCCATTATGAAGCTCTGCTACCCGCGCTATGACAGCGAACTCGGCGGCTCGCTTTTAGCCGTGCTCGGCATCGCGAGCATGTTCGTCTGCCTGATGCTCATTTCAAACTCCATCCTGCAGTCCTACGGCCGCGTGCATGTGCCCGTTTTCACGATGCTCATCGGCGGCGTGGTCAAGATCATCTTCAACTACAACCTCACCGCCGTGCCGTCCATCAACATCCACGCCGCTCCCTTCGGCACGCTCGTGTGCTTTGTGATCGTATCGTCGCTCAACCTCTTTTTCGTCTACTGCACGATGGAGGATAAGCCGAATTACTTCAAGGTCTTTGCCAAGCCCCTCGTCGCGTCGCTCGTGATGGCCGTGTGCGCCAGATTCTCCTATCGCTTCTTCGCCGCCCACATCGCGCTTGGCGGCGCGACCACGACGCAGATCGTGAACGTCGGCCTTGCGGTCGTGCTGGCGGTCATCGTGTACGTCGCGCTTGTCCTCGCACTGCGGATCGTCACGCGCGACGACCTCGCGCTGCTGCCCAAGGGCGAAAAGCTCGCCCGCATCCTGCACGTGCGCTGAAAACCCCTGAAAAATCAGGGAAATTGCGCAAAACACCTTGCAATGAGAGGGAATATATGATAAATTATCCTGAGAAAGCTGTCTACACATATGACGACCTTGTTGACATCCTGCGCATTCTGCGCGCGCCGGGCGGATGCCCGTGGGACCGCGAGCAGACGCACGAGTCGAACCGCCGCAACTTCCTTGAGGAAGCCTATGAGGCCGCCGAGGCCTTTGACCTCGATGATCCCGAGCTGATGAAAGAAGAACTCGGCGATGTGCTGATGCAGGTGCTCTTCAACATCCACATGGAAGAGGAAGCCGGCCGCTTCACGACCGACGATGTGACCGACCACGTGGTGCGAAAGCTCATCTTCCGCCACCCGCACGTGTTTTCGAACACGCGGGCGGACGACAGCGAGCAGGTGCTCGTCAACTGGGACAAGCTCAAGCGGCAGGAAAAGGGCCAGCGCACCACGGCCGACGCGATGGATTCCGTCGCCCGTTCACTCCCCGCCCTCTGGCGGGCGGACAAGCTGCAGAGCAAGGCCGCGAAGGCGGGCTTTGAATTCCCCGATGTCTCCGGCGCGCTCGACAAGCTCGACGAGGAGACGCAGGAGCTGCGCTCCGCCGTCGAAAGCGGCACGAATTTTGAAGAAGAGCTCGGCGACGTGCTGTTTGCTGCCGTCAAGGTCGGCCGCTTCTGCGGCGTCGACCCCGAGGCGGCGCTTTCAAAGACCTGCGAAAAATTCATCGCGCGCTTCCGCAAGGTGGAAGAGACGGTGAATGCGCGCGGCGAGGATATGTCCGCTCTCCCGCTCGATGAGCTGATGGCGCTGTGGAACAACGCCAAGGAACAACTCAGATGACCAAAAGCGGCAACGCTTTTTGCTCATATACACCCCGGAGGCCCCGTCTCCGGACACTATTCAGGAGGATCAAACGATGAACAAGACTGAACTCATTGCTGCCGTGGCGGAAAAAGCCAGCATTTCCAAGAAGGAGTCCGAGGTTGTGATCAACGCTGCCCTCGACACCATTATCGACTCTCTGAAGAACGACGAGAAGGTCCAGCTCGTCGGCTTCGGCTCTTTCGAGACCAAGCACCGCGCTGAGCGCACCGGCCGCAACCCCAAGACCAAGGAGAGCATCACCATCGCCGCTTCCAAGGTCCCGACCTTCAAGGCCGGTAAGGCGTTCAAGGACGCTGTTGCGGAGTAATTCCCCAGTCAAGCTCTTTCATCATCAAAACGGCGGCGCGATGCGCCGCCGTTTGAGTTGGTGGAGTCCCTTTGATCCCGCACTTTTCCGAAAAGGAGACGAATTCCATGCGTCTTGACAAATATCTCAAGGTCTCGCGCCTTATCAAGCGCCGCACCGTGGCCAACGAAGCCTGCGACGGCGGCCGCGTGACCGTCAACGGCAAGGTCGCCCGCGCGTCGTACGACGTGAAGGTCGGCGACGTGATCGCGCTGCACTTCGGCGAGCGCGTGCTCGCGGTCGAGGTGCTCGATGTATCCGAGACCGCCGGCAAGAGCGAGGCCTCGCTCCTCTACCGCGAAGTGAACGCACAGTAAACCGTACTATTTGGGGTGCGCCCTTCATACGTTATCGTATGGAGGGCGCTTTCTTTGCGCCCAAAGCGAAAGGACGGGTTCTGACTATGACTTACGACACTTCCCCCGCTTCTCCCCAGCGCATCGAATTATCCGGCCGCGAGAGCCTGACGGTCTCCGGCGTGGAGGATGTCGACCGCTTCGATGAGACCGAGATCGTGATGAATACGTCGCTCGGCGTGCTCGTTGTCACGGGCGACAGCCTGCACATCGGCAAGCTGAGCCTCGACGGCGGCGAGCTGCATGTCGACGGACGCATTGACGCCATCGCCTTTGAGGATGCGCCGTCAAGCCGCGGCGGCCTGCTCTCGCGCCTGTTCGGGGGTTGAGGCACCGTGGGCGTGTCGCTCTCCGAGCAGGCGCGGTGCTTTCTCGCCTCGCTCCTGCTCGGCTTCATCCTTTCTCTCCTCTATGACCTGCTGCGCGCCGTGCGGCTGCGGCGGGCGACGAAGCGGCGCTTTACGAGCGCGCTCGATCTCCTCTATTGCGCGGCGTTCGCGCTGCTGACGTTTCTCTTCGCGCTGCGCATCGGCGGGGGCGAGCTGCGGCTCTATATGCTTTGCTCGGTGCTGCTCGGCGCGGTGAGCTACTTCACGCTCTGCGCACGGCTTTTCCGTCCGCTATGGGCCTTCTGGGCGGAGGTGCTGTTCTCCTTTGCGCGATTAGCGGCGGCGCCGCTGCGGTGGCTCCAAAAAGTTTATGGTAAACTTGCCAAACTTTGCAAAAGATACTTTCTTTTTTCCAGAAACCGGCTTATAATAAAGTCGTATGAGCGCCGCGCCCGTTATTCGCTGCGCCGCGCAAGGAAAAAGGAGGCTCATCGGCATGACAGAGCAGGCCAAAAAAAGCAAAAAGCGCACCAGCCTTCTCACGATGCTCGTCATCGCAATTCTGATCGCACTGGTAGGGGTGCAGCTCATTCATCTGCGGAGCCAGATCGACGACGCGCGCAGCCAGCTCACCGCGCTGCAGAGCGATCTTGACACTGCCAAGCAGGAGAACGACGCGCTCGCCTCGGCACTCGAAAAGGCCGACGACCCTGAGTTTTTGCAGGAGCTTGCCCGCGATCAGCTCGGCTACGTAACGCCGGGAGAAAAGACATTCTATGACGTCAGCAACTAAAAAGAGAACATTATTGAAGCGCCCGTTGAGGGCGCTTTTTTCTTGCGTGAAATAAAAAGGAGCCGCCGACCAAGATGGCCCGCGGCTCAAATGGGTGGGATATTGGAAAGCTTCCGAGGCTTATGATACCGCCCGTCCGCCAAAACGTCAATGGGAGCTTTTGCCGCATTCTGCCGCCTTTTGTCAATTCGCGTCGTGCGCCCTACATTTTGTCAATATGCACAAGAATGCTCAATTCATATATCGTTCATTTGAAATTTTCGTTCATTTGTGCTATGATATAAAAAAGGAAACAGAAGAGCCCTTCGCCCTCTCTTTCCTTCCTCACCAACGAAAGGAGCCAACACTATGAAATTCACCTACACCTGCAAAAAAGTCTCCCTGAACGATTCCGTCAAGGCCTATGCCGAGAAAAAGGTCGGCAAGCTCGAGAAGTTTTTCAAGGAGGAGCCCGAGGCTTCTGTCACCTTCTCCGTCGAGAAGAAGAACCGCTGTGTCGCCGAGATCATGCTCCGCGGCGCCAACGGCACGCTGTTCCGCGCGGTATGTGAGGACCCGGACGGCGACATGCGCGGCGCGATCGACGAGGCCACCGCCCAGATCGAGCGCAAGATCCGCAAGAACAAGACCCGCCTTGCCAAGAACCTGCGCGCCGAGGCCGTGATGCCGGAGCTGCCCGAGGAGTTCGAGGCCCACGAGGAGGGCACGTTCGACATCGTGCGCACCAAGCGCTTCACCGTCAAGCCCATGAGCGTGGAGGAGGCCATTTTGCAGATGAACCTGCTGGGCCACAGCTTCTTCGTCTTCCGCAACACCGATTTCGGCGATGCGATCTGCGTCGTTTATCGCCGCAACAACGGCGGCTACGGCATCATCGAGACCGAGGACGACGAGGAGTAAGCCGTTCAGAAAGCATATAGAAGGGCTGCGCGAATGCGCGGCCCTTTTTTTGCGCGTTTTTCCGTGGTATACTGAGTGCATTCCTGAAAGAAATGAGGACGGACACATGCTAAGCACGTTTTTCTGCCGCGCGTTCCAGTGCTGCTTTGCCGTCGGCGCGCGCTTTCTCCCCTGGCGCACGCCGGAGGTCTTTTCAGGCGAGGGGAGTTTACTGCGTGCCGCAGACATTCTGCGCGAAAACGGCCTGCGCCGCCCGTTCGTCATCGCGAGCCGCCGCCAGTGCGCGGACGAGCACTTCCGCGCCTTGCAGGAAAAACTTGACGAGCAGGACATCCTGCTCTCCATCTTCTCCTCGGTCGAGCCGAATCCATCGGTCGAGACGGTCGAAAAGATCGCCGCGCAGTACAAGATTGATAGCTGCGACTGCTTTCTCGTCATCGGCGGCGGCTCGCCGATGGACGCAGCCAAGGCCGCCGCGGCGCGCCTCGCGCGGCCGGACAGGCCGCTTTCGCAGCTTGCGGGACTCTTAAAGGTCCGCCGCCGCATTCCGCCGCTCATCGCCGTGCCTACGACGGCGGGCACGGGGTCGGAGACGACCATCGCCGCCGTTGTCACCGGCAGCGACCACCACAAGTATGCGATCTCCGACCTCTGCCTCATTCCACGCTACGCGATCTTAGACCCCGCGCTGACCGCCGGCCTGCCTCCACACATCACGGCGGAGACCGGTATGGACGCGCTGACGCACGCGGTCGAGGCGTACCTGAGCCGCTTTTACAACACGAAGCAAACGCACCTGCTCGCGGAACATGCCGTCGTCGCCATCTTCACGCATTTGGAGCGCGCGTACCGCGACGGCACGTCGCTCCCCGACCGCACAGCGATGCTGCAGGCCTCGTTCGACGCAGGCGCGGCGTTCACGCGCGCAAGCGTCGGCAATGTGCACGCCATCGCCCACACGCTCGGCGGGCTCTACGGCGTATCCCACGGCCTTGCGAATGCCGTGCTGCTTCCCCTCGTGCTTGAGGATTACGGCAAAGCGGCCTGTCCGCGCCTTGCGCGCCTTGCCGCACTCGTCGGCCTCAAGGGCGACACGGAGGAGGTGCGCGCCAAGGCGTTCATCGCCGAAATCCGCGCGATGAACGTCCGCATGGGCATCCCCGACCACTTCAACTGCATCCGCAAAGAGGACATCCCCCTCATGGCCACCTGGGCCGCGCAGGAGGCGAACCCCGTCTACCCCGTGCCGGTCATCTACGACGAAGCGCGCTTTGCGCGCGTCATCGAGCGTTCACACCACAGCCAATAACCTTGTCAGCATTTTAGCGATACTTCCCCGCCGCCGTCTGGTATAATGGTGCTGCAATCCAAAAGGATCGGACGGTTTTTTATGATCGGAGTTTACGACTACACCGTGATCGCAACCTATCTCTCGCTGCTGCTGGGGCTTGGCGGCCTCTATTCCGCCGCGCAAAACGAGCCTCTCGACGCCATGCTGTGCCTGATGCTCGCGGGGCTGCTCGATGCCTTCGACGGGCGCATCGCCCGCACGAAAAAGGACCGCACCGAACAGGAAAAGCGCTTCGGTATCCAGATCGACTCGCTCAACGACCTCGTGTGCTTCGGCGTGCTGCCCGCCGCCATCGGCTGGAGCATGGACTGCGATAGACTCTGGTTCCTTGCGACGATGTCGTTTTTCGCGCTCTGCGCGCTCATCCGCCTCGCCTACTTCAACGTGACGGAGGAGGAGCGGCAGGACCGCACAAGCGAAAACCGCGCCTACTACCTCGGCGTGCCGGTCACGGCGAGTGCCGTGCTCGCGCCGCTTTTCTACCTGCTCTCGCTGCGCTTTGCCCTGAACTGCGCGGTCGTTTACGCGCTGGGGCTGTTCCTGCTTGGCGTACTGTACATCACACCGATTCGCGTCAAAAAGCCGCAGCTGCACGGCGTGGTGCTTTTGTCCATATTCGGGCTTGGCGAATTTGCTGTTTTGCTCCGCGTATTGACGCGTTAGCGCTCCCATCTCTCTCCTCCGGGCCGTCCGAAAGGTTTTCTTTTGGGCGGCCCCTCTCTTTTTGCTTTCCCGATTGACGGCGGGAAGTCCGCGTGCTATGATAGTCGGCAACTACCGTTTGCATGTTCTGTCAGATCACGAGGAATTTTTATGAAAAAGGCCGACCCCCGTCTCATGCTCATTATGTCGATGACCGTCTTCGGCACGCTGGGGCCTTTTGTGCGCAATATTCCCGTCTCGTCCGGCGAGCTGGCGCTGTACCGCGCCGTGCTGGCCGCGCTGCTGATCGGCGTATACTTACTTGTCAGCAGGCAGAAGATCCCCTTCGCGCGCATCAAAAAGGAGGTGCCGCTGCTGCTTCTCTCCGGTGCGGCGATGGGCGTCAACTGGATCCTTTTATTTGAGGCCTACCGCTATACGAGCGTTTCCGTCGCCACACTGAGCTATTACTTCGCGCCCGTCATCGTCACGCTCGTCTGCCCCATCCTCTTCCATGAAAAGCTGACAGGGAAGAAATTTCTCTGCTTTGTGATGTCCACGCTCGGCCTTGTGCTCATCACCGGCATTGGCGACACGCGCGGGTCGGATGACCTCAAGGGCATTCTCTTCGGCCTCGGCGCGGCGGTGTTTTACGCGACCGTCATCCTGCTCAACAAGTCCATCCATCAGGTCGAGGGCATCCACCGCACGTTTTTGCAGTTTTTGTCCGCCATCGTCGTGCTCATCCCCTATGTGCTCTCGACAAATGGCATCACACTCAGCTCGCTGAACGCCGTCGGCTGGGGGAGCCTTCTCATCGTCGGCCTTGTCCACACGGGCATCACGTATTGCCTGTACTTCTCGTCGCTCAAGGAGCTGCCCGGACAGGAGGCCGCGATTTTAAGCTACATCGACCCCCTCGTCGCCGTCCTCGTCTCCGTCACCCTGCTCGGCGAGAGCATGACCGCAATGCAAGTCATCGGCGGCGCCCTGATCTTAGGCTTCACCCTGCTCAACGAACTCTCTCCCGTCCCCAAAGCAAAAAAGAAGTAACTCCCGCAAATCACGCCAAAATGCATCGCAGATTTTCGCGCCGCGCACGGCGCGAAATAAATTGAAATCGTTTTTTGTCGCGACATGTGCGTGACAAAAAACACCTCTCAGCCCGCAAGTGTGGAAATCGCCCGCCGTTGGCGGGCGATTTATGCGCGCAGCGGGCTGTGATCTCCCTAAAAATAGAGGCCGCTCAGCCATGACTGAGCGGCCTCTATTTTTAATTTAGAAATTCTGCTGGGTCGCAGGGTACCCCATCTTTGCTGACCGAAAAGTGCAGATGCGCCGGCATCGAGAACTCGGCGATCGAGCTGCTGCCCACCGCGCCGATGACCTCGCCCGCGGAGACATACTGCCCCTCGCCGACGCCCGGCGAGCTGCGGAGATTGGCGTACGTCGTCTCGTACCCGTCGTCGTGCGCGATGGTCACGAGCGTGCCCATCATGTCGTCGTCGCGCACCGCCGTCACAACGCCGCTGCACGCGGCGATCACCTGCGTGCCGACCTCGGCGGCGATGTCGATGCCGTCGTGCGTGCGCCAGTCGCCAAGCGTCTCGTTATACGTGAGCTCGTCGACCGAAAACGCCGCGACCTCCTCCCCCACGAGCGGCGCGACCACGAGCCGCGGGGCGACGGGCTGCGCGTCCGTCTCGCTCTCCATCGCGGGGACGGTGTCCTCCACGCCCGTTGCCTCATCCATCACGGTGAGGTCCTCGGGCGGCTCCTCCACCGGCTCTGCCGGCTTTGCCGCCTCCTGCGGCAGCTCCGCCTCCGGCATCTGCGGCGTTTCGTCCTGCACGGGAAGCTCCACCTGTGAGGAGACGTTCTCCGCGTCCTTGTCCGTCGTATTTTTCGGCAGCAGCGTCCAATAGCCCGCGACGGCCAGCGCCGTCACACCGAGGAACAGGGCTATGTATAAGCCCGTCCCGCCGAAGAAGTGCCGCTTTGCGCGGCCGTTCGATCCTGCCATGTTTCATCCTTTCCGCCGCTTCGCGGCTCGTGCGAAAATTGGGAGCAAAAAAAGCTCTGACGGTAGTGTGTACCGTCAGAGCTTTTTCTAAACATGGCAGATTCGATTTTTTAGCGGACGATCAGCGTCTTGCCGTCCATTTCCGCGGGCTGCTCAAGGCCCATCACGTCGAGGATCGTCGGCGCGATGTCGGCGAGGCGGCCGGGGCGCAGCTCCGTGCCCGCGCCGCAGAGGATGAAGGGCACTACGTTCGTCGTGTGCGCGGTCATCGGGCTCTTGCCGTCGCTTTGCAGCATCTGCTCGGCGTTGCCGTGGTCGGCGGTGATCATCGCGATGCCGCCCATCTTGAGCGTCGCCTCCACGACCTGACCGACGCACTCGTCAACGGTCTCGACGGCCTTGACAGCCGCGTCGAACACGCCGGTGTGGCCGACCATGTCGCAGTTGGCAAAGTTCAGAATGATGACGTCGTACTTGCCGGACTCGATGCGCTCGACGCACTTGCTCGCGACCTCGTAGGCGCTCATCTCGGGCTGGAGGTCGTAGGTCGCGACCTTCGGGGACGCGACGAGTACGCGGTCCTCGCCGGGATACGGGTCCTCGACGCCGCCGTTGAAGAAGAACGTGACATGTGCGTACTTCTCGGTCTCGGCGATGCGCAGCTGGGTCATGCCCATCTTGCTCAGGTACTCGCCAAGGCCGTTTTTCACGCTGATGCGCGGGAAGGCGACGAGCACGTTCGGCATGGTCGCGTCATACTCGGTGTTGCAGACGTAGGTGAGCGGGAAGAACTCGCGCTTGAAGCCGTCGAACGCGGGGTCGACGAACGCGCGCGTGATCTCGCGGGCGCGGTCGGGGCGGTAGTTGAAGAAGATGACCGAATCGTTGTCGGAGATCATGCCGTCCTTGTCGCAGACGATGGGCTCGACGAATTCGTCCGTCACGCCGTTTTTATAGCTCTCCTCGATGGCGTGAATGGGGTCGCTGTCCTGCACGCCCTCGCCGTAGACGAGCGCGTCATAGGCGTTCTCTAAGCGGTCCCAGCGCTTGTCGCGGTCCATCGCGTAATAGCGGCCCATGACGGTCGCGATCTTGCCGACGCCGAGCTCACGGCACTTTTCCATGGTCTTTGCGACAAAGTCGCGGCCGGAGGTCGGGGGCGTGTCGCGCCCGTCGAGGAAGGCGTGGATATACACGCGCTTTAAGCCCTTGATGTGCGCCATCTTTAAAAGCGCGTAGAGGTGGTCGAGCGTGGAGTGCACGCCGCCGGTGGAGTGCAGACCGTAAAGGTGCAGCGCAGAGCCCTTTTCAATGCAGTCGTCCATCGCCTTGTTGTAGGCGGGATTTTCAAAGAACGTACCGTCCTCGATCGAGCGGGTGATGCGCGGCAGGTCCTGGAACACGACGCGGCCGCCGCCGATGTTGGTATGGCCGACCTCGCTGTTGCCCATCTGGCCCGCGGGCAGGCCCACGTCAAGACCGGAGGCCTGGAGCGTCGTGTGGGCATACTCGGCAAAAAGGCCGTCGAGCACGGGGGTGTTGGCCGCGCGCACCGCGTTGCCGACGGTATCGTTGGACAGGCCGAAGCCGTCCATGATGATCAGCGTGGTGGGAGTCTTATTCATCGATTTTCCTCCTTACTCCTGGTTGGCAGCGTGGACGATCTCCATCAGTGCCTTGGGGTCGAGCGAAGCGCCGCCGATCAGGCCGCCGTCGATGTCCTCGTGCGAGAGCAGCTCGTGGGCGTTCGAGCCCTTCATCGAGCCGCCGTACTGAATGGTCACGCTGCGGGCGATGCGCGCGCCGTACTGCGCGCGGATGAGCGAGCGGATATAGGTGCAGACCTCGGCCGCCTGCTCGCCCGTGGCGGTCTTGCCGGTGCCGATGGCCCAGATGGGCTCATAGGCGATGACGCAGCGGCGCATCTGCTCGGCGCTCACGCCCGCGAGGGCGGACTTGACCTGCAGCGCGATGAGCTCCATCGTCACGCCCATCTCGCGCTGGGCAAGGCTCTCGCCCACGCAGATGATGGGGTTCAGCCCCGCCTCGAGCGCGGCGAGGACCTTTTTGTTGACGATCTCGTCCGTCTCGCCGAAGAGCGCACGGCGCTCGCTGTGGCCGACGATGACATAGCGCACGCCGAGGTCGGCGAGCATGTCGGCGGAAATCTCGCCGGTGTAGGCGCCGCTCTTTTCAAAGTAGACGTTCTCCGCGCCGACGGCGATGCGGCTGTCCTTGAACGCGCGCACGGCGGCAGAAAGGTCGACCGTGGGCACGCACACGACGATGTCGCACCATTTGGTTTTGGGAAGGATGGCCTTGAACTGTTCGGCAAAGGCCTTGGTCTCGCTGGGGGTCTTGTTCATTTTCCAGTTGCCTGCGATGATGGTTTTACGGTATCTGCGATTCATATTGGGTCTTTTCTCCTGTTACTGTCTAAATCTAAGATCTATGCGAATATATGAAAATCAATAGAGATTTTTCTCACTTGTCTAAAAGGCACGCAACGCCCGGTAATTCCTTGCCTTCCAGGAACTCGAGCGACGCGCCGCCGCCGGTGGAGATGTGCGTGATCTTGTCGGCAAAGCCGAGCTGCTCAGCTGCCGCCGCGCTGTCGCCGCCGCCGATGATCGTGACCGCGCCGCTCTCGGCGAGCGCCTTGGCCATGGCCTTCGTGCCGGTCGCAAAGGTTGGGAACTCAAAAACGCCCATGGGGCCGTTCCACACGATCGTGCCCGCGCCCTTGGTCGCCGCGCAGAAGAGCTCGACGGTCTTGGGGCCGATGTCCATGCCCATCATATCCGCGGGGATGTGCATCGCGTCGACGACGTGGGGCTCTGCGTCGGCGGCAAACTCCGTCGCCGCGACGGTATCGACCGGCAGCAGGAGCTTGACGCCCTTCTGCTTGGCCTTTTCGATCATCTCGAGCGCGTAGGCGCACTTGTCTTCCTCGAGCAGGGACTTGCCGATCTCGCCGCCCTGCGCCTTGGCGAACGTGTAGGCCATGCCGCCGCCGATGATGACGGTGTCGGCCTTGTCTAAAAGGTTGTTGATGACGGCGATCTTGTCGCTGACCTTTGCGCCGCCGAGCACGGCGACGAACGGGCGCTTGGGATCGTCGAGCGCCTTGCCCATGACCTCAAGCTCCTTGGCAACGAGCAGACCCGACACGGCGGGAAGATAGGCGGCCACGCCCGCGGTGGACGCGTGCGCGCGGTGCACCGTGCCGAACGCGTCGGAGACGTACAGCTCCGCCATCGAGGCAAGGGCCTTGGCGAGCTCGGGGTCGTTCTTGGTCTCACCCGCTTCAAAACGGGTGTTTTCAAGCAGCATGATCTCGCCGCCCTTGAGCGCCGCGGCCTTGGCCTTGGCGTCCTCACCGACGACGTCATGCGCGAAGATGACATCCTTGCCCAAAAGCTCGGACAGGCGCTTGGCGACGGGCGCAAGCGTCAGCTTGTCGAGGGACTTTTTCCACTTCTCCTCGGTCAGCGTCGCGGGGTCCTTGCCCTTTTCGGTCTGCTTTTTCACCCACTTGTCAAACTTGGCCTCGGGCTTGCCGAGGTGGGAGCAGGCGATGACCGCCGCGCCGTGGTCGAGCAGATACCGGATGGTCGGCAGCGCGGCCACGATGCGCTTATCCGAGGTGATCTCGCCGGTCTCCTTGTCCTGGGGCACGTTGAAATCGCAGCGCAGCAGCACCTTCTTGCCGCTCACGTCCACATCGAGAACAGTCTTCTTGTTATAATTCATGTTGTTTCCTCCTCATAATATACACATACGATTTGGTTACGCAGTTAAAACGAATTTGGGATCTTACGTTTTTTCGAGCATTTCCCCCTCGTGCTTGAGACCGGGAAAGCCCGTCTGCCGCAGCGCTTCATACGTCAGGATCGCCACGGAGTTTGATAGATTCAGGCTGCGCGCCTCCTTCCGCATCGGAAGGCGGATGCAGCGCTCATAGTGCGCCACGCGGAAAGGCTCCGGCAGGCCCGCGGTCTCCTTTCCGAAAAAGAGCCAGCAGCCGTCCTTGAATTCCGCCTGGCAGTAGTCCTGCGGAGCCTTGGTCGTGGCGAGCCAGCAGTCGCGTCCCGCCTCGGGATGCTTTGCAAAAAGGTCGGCTAAATTTTCGTACACGCTGATATCCACAAGGTACCAGTAGTCCAGCCCCGCGCGCTTGACGGCGCGGTCGGAAATGTCGAACCCGAGGGGCTTGATGAGGTGCAGATGCGCCCCCGTTGCCGCGCAGGTGCGCGCGATATTGCCGCAGTTTTGCGGGATCTCCGGCTCGACGAGCACGATATTCAGCATGACAGCACCTCCTCCATGCGAAAGTTTTATTATTGTACCGCAAAAATATTGCGAATTCAACCTAAAATGCAGTCTTTTGAAACGAAATTTTGAAAATACAAAAGTAAAGCCGCCAAATCAAAAATTTTTTGTTTTTTTTGTGAGAAACGGTGGATTTTTCGGGCATCTTTGCTATAATGTCGTTAATAGAGAGTAGAATTGAAAGGAGATGAGCTCCGATGGATCAGAAGTTGGCAGTTCTCTTTATGCCGGACGATATGACCCTGACAAAAGAACAAGCACCGCTGATGCTGAGGCCCATTTTGTTCTGCCCCATTCTCACGTGGATGGTCGAAGAACTGATGGGGCGGGGCATTGAGCGGTTTTTTATTGTGTCTGACAAACGGGCGCACGACATGATGCGCCCCTACGTCCCCGAAAACGCCGATGTTGTCTACGTCGACGGTGCCAGACACGGGGAAGAGCTTTTAACGCTCCTCAAGGATGAAAAGGGCAGCGTGCTCATCGTCAACGGCGCGGTGCTGCCCGTGGGCGTGTTCTCCGGCGGCGCGGTCTACTCCGCGGACGCGAAGGAGTGCTGCAAGGTGCTCAAGGAGCATGGCGCCTTCGCCGCCTTCCCCAAGGGGGCGGAGATCACGAAGGGCTTTTTGCCCGTCGGCGACGACGAGGAGCTCAGATCCTCACAGGACATGTGCCGCCGCAAGATCGCCGACAAGCACTTTGCCGCGGGCGTTTCCATCATGGACCCCAACAATACCTACATTGACCCCCGCGTCAAGATCGGCAGCGGCACGGTCATCCTGCCGGGAACGATCCTGCGCGGCCGGACCGTCATCGGCAAGAACTGCACCATCGGCCCGAACGCCATGATCCGCGACTGCACGGTCGGCGACGAGACCGAGGTGAACGCCTCGCAGCTCAATGAGAGCACCGTCGGCGCGCACACGACCGTCGGTCCCTTTGCCTATGTCCGCCCGAACTCGAAGATCGGCGATCATGTCAAAGTCGGCGACTTTGTCGAGATCAAAAACAGCGTCATCGGCAACGGCACGAAGATCTCGCACCTCACCTACGTCGGCGACAGCGATTGCGGCGAGCGCATCAACTTCGGCTGCGGCACGGTCACGACGAACTACGACGGCTTTAAAAAGTTCCGCTGCACGATCGGCGACGACGCTTTCATCGGCTGCAACACAAACCTCATCGCCCCCGTCACGGTCGGAAACGGCAGCTACATCGCCGCCGGCTCCACCATCACCGACGAGGTGCCCGCCGATTCCCTCGCCATCGCGCGCGAGCGTCAGGTCAACAAGCCCGGCTGGGCGGAACAGTGGCGCGCGGCGCACGAGAAAAAGTAACTTCAGAAAATTTTTTATAAACAGAGGAGTACATCAACATGATCTCTCACGGTAAGGACATCAAGATTTTCACCGGCAACGCAAACCCCAAACTGGCAGCGGACATCTGCAAGATCATCGGCACCAAGCTCGGCGAGAGCGAGGTCAAGAGCTTCGCAGACGGCGAGGCCTCCGTCTCCCTGTACGAGACCGTGCGCGGCAGCGACGTGTTCCTCGTTCAGTCCACCTGCAAGCCCGTCAACGACAGTCTGATGGAGCTTCTGATCATGGTCGACGCCTGCCGCCGCGCTTCCGCCGGCCGCATCACCGCCGTCATGCCCTACTTCGGCTATGCCCGTCAGGACCGCAAGGCCAAGAGCCGCGACCCCATCTCCGCCAAGCTCGTGGCCAACATGCTCGTCGCCGCGGGCGTCGACCGTGTGCTGACGATGGACCTGCACGCCAACCAGATCCAGGGCTTCTTCGATATCCCCGTGGATAACCTCTTCGGCAACCCCATCTTCGTCGACTACTACGCCAAGAAGTTCGGTTCCGTGTGCGAGGACATGGTCGTCGTCTCCCCCGACGTCGGCTCCGTCGCCCGCGCCCGCACCTTCGCCCAGAAGCTGCACATGAACCTCGCCATCGTCGATAAGCGCCGCCAGAAGGCCAACCAGTGCGAGGTCATGAACGTCATCGGCGACGTCGAGGGCAAGGAGTGCATCCTCTTCGACGATATGGTCGACACCGCTGGTTCCCTCTGCAACGCGGCCAAGGCCATCGTTGAGGTCGGCGGCGCGAAGAAGGTCTACGCCTGCGCGTCCCACGGCGTTCTCTCCGGCCCCGCGCTCGAGCGCCTGGCCGCGAGCAGCATCGAAGAGCTGGCCCTGCTCGACACCATCCCCGCCCCTGCCGGCGAAGAGGAGCTCGCCAAGTCCCGCATCAAGTACCTGACCGTTGCGCCGATGTTCGCCGAAGCGATCGAGCGCACATATCAGGAAATTTCTATCGCGAAGCTGTTTAACTAATTCGTTAAAACGATTTTGTCCCCCACCTTGGGTGGGGACGCGGTTAAGGGGGATATTCTCTTTCCTCGGAAAGAGAATATCCCCCTTTGACCCCCAAGAGAAAGGGATTAGATTGGCAGTCTCGGGCTCGAAGGGGCTTTTTGCCTCCGGAATGCAACTGCCTGCGTGGCGGTATTGCTGACGCTCACCGCCATTGGTTCTGCTATACGACTTGCCTCTGCTTCTATTGTCCGCTGCCGCTCTGCCCATCTTGTAGGAGTACAACTTAATTTCCGTCTACCGTGGCACTCCTCAATGCGGCGAGCGAAGCAATGCCGCTATTTCGCACGCAGTCTGCCGCCCGACTACCGTCACTCGCGCCTCACGGCAGTAAGGCGCGGTTGCGAGTAGTTACGAATCGCAGAAGATTCATGGCGAAGCCATGTACACCGCACTTACATTGCGCAGCGCGTGCAGCTCTTCAAGCCTCAAACTGCCAATGCAAACGCCTTTCTTTTGGACGGTCACACCGCCCGTTTTCTTTCCACGGAAAGAAAATGGGGGGTGTGATCTTGCGGCGCGCACGCCGCATAACCCCGCGCGCCCAGGGGAGCGCAAGAAACTCCCCCTTACGGGGAAAGTGAGGAACATTTTCATGATTTTCAAAAAATCCGGCCCGCCGGAATGGCTGCTCGTCTGTTTGGGCAACTACGGCAAGCAGTATGAAAACACCCGCCACAACATCGGCTTCATGGCCGCGGAGCGCCTGATCGACAAGCGCGATCTGCGCTGCAACCGCCTGCGCTTCCGCGCGCTGACGGAAGTCATCGAATTTGGCGGGGTGAATGTGCTTTTGATGATGCCGCAGACCTACATGAACCTCTCCGGCGAGGCTGTGGGCGAGGCGGCGCGGTTCTATAAAATTCCCGCCGACCACGTCATCGTCATCTCCGACGATATTTCGCTCCCGCTCGGCAAGCTCCGCGTGCGCGGCAGCGGCAGCGCAGGCGGACACAACGGCCTCAAGAACATCATCGCGCACCTCGGCACCGACGCTTTCCCGCGCGTCAAGGTCGGCGTCGGCGCGCCGGAGCACGACATTGTCGACTGGGTCATCGGCCCGTTCACGGCCAATGAGCGCAAGGTCATCGACGGTGTGCTCGACCGCGCGCTCGGCGCGGCGGAATGCATCATCACCGACGGCGTGCTCACCGCGCAGAACCGCTTCAACGGCTGAACGCTTTTTGCCGCCAAAATTTAAAAAATCGACATAGACTTTTGGGCAAAAGCCTATATAATAAAATGACTGACGACCACGGGCATGACCCGCCGCGGCTGCGGCGGATCTGCCCTTTTGCGCGCTGCGGGAGGAGGGATACGGCATGGCGCAGGGAATGAACAAACTCAATGAAGCGCTCGCATCTCTTCCCGAGGTGCGTGAGCTGCTGCTCTCGCTCGACGCGGGCACATCGCCCATCGCCGTGTCGGGCCTTTCGGGTGTGCACCGCGCGCAGCTTGCCGCTGCCGTGCGGCACAAGACACAGCGCCCGCTTTTGATCGTCTGCGCGGATGAAAACGAGGCAAACCGCATGGCGGGCGACCTGCATGAGCTGCTCGGCGAGGACGTGAGCCTGCTGTTCGCGCGCGAATGGCAGCTGCGCGACCGCGTGTTCGCCTCCCACGGCTGGGAGCAGCAGCGCATTGGCTCGCTGTGCAGCCTTGCCGCCGGAAAAGCGCCGATCCTGGTCGCGACGGTCGACGGCCTGATGCAGCGAACGCTCCCGCCCGACGCGCTGCGCGGCGCGGTGACGGACATTTCGCTCGGCGACCGCTTTGACCTGAACGCGCTCTCGAAAAAGCTTGTCGAAAGCGGCTACACGCGCGCGGAAACGGTCGAGGGCGTCGGCCAGTTCGCGCTGCGCGGCGGCATTCTCGACGTCTGGTCGCCGCTGAGCGCGCCCGTGCGCGTCGAATTCTTCGACGACGAGGTCGACGCGATGGGCGAATTCGACGTGACGACCCAGCGCCGCACGCAGAACGTCAAATCCCTGACCGTCCTGCCCGCGGCGGAGGTGCTGCCCGCCCTCTCGGACAGCGGGCGCGAAAAAATGCTCGAGCGCCTTGGGCGCGCCGCGCAGAAGATCGCGAAAAAGGCCGAAGACAGCCCCATCGTCCAAACGCTGCGCAGCGACATCGAGCGCCTTCGTAACGACCTGCCGCTCGGCGGCATGGACCGGTATCTCGCCGCGTGCTACCCCGACGAAGTCTGCGCGCTCGACTATCTTTCACCCGACACGCTCATCGCCGTCAGCGACGGCATGCGCGTTTTGGAGCGCAGCAAGAACTACCACTGGGAGCTCTCCGAGGACGTGAAGCCCCTCATCGAAGAGGGCGTTTTGTGCGGCGAATTTGCCGCGCTCGCGCTGAGTCAGGAGGCATTGAGCCATCGCATGGGCGCGTTCCCCGTGCTGCTGCTCGATTCGCTCCCCACGTCGCGCAATCTGCTGCCGCCGAGGGCCATCCTCAGCATGAACGCGCGATCGCTGCCGTCGTATGGCGGCAGTCTTGAGACCGCCGCGGGCGATATGGAGCGCTATCTTGGCGCAGGCTGCGGCGTGCTCGTTCTCTGCGGCAACGAAACGCGCGCGAAAAACTTCCGGCGCCTTTTGGAAGAGCGGAACATCCGCGCGCAGCTCAACTTGAAAAACGACCGCCTCCCCGCCCCGCACGAGACCGTCATCGGCCTCGGCGCGCTGAGCGCGGGCAGCGAATATCCACAATTAAAGCTCGTCATCCTGACCGAGGGCCAGCTGACCGCTCCCCTCTCCGGCAAGCGCGCAAAGGCGCGGCCGAAGAAAGAGACGTCGGCCCGCGCCGCGCTGCGCTCCTATGAAGACCTCTCCCCCGGCGATCTCGTCGTGCATGTCCACCACGGCATCGGCCGCTTTGCGGGCATCGAGCGCATGCGCGTCGACGGCGTGGACAAGGACTATATCAAGATCTGCTATGCGGGCAGCGACAGCTTATACGTCCCCGCGACGCAGCTCGACATGGTGTCGAAATACATCGGCGGCCATGGCGAGGACGAGGACGGCCAAATACGCACGAAGCTCAGTAAGCTCGGCGGCACGGACTGGTCGCGCGCGAAGACGAAGGCGCGCGCCGCGGCAAAGGACCTTGCCAAAGGGCTCATCGCGCTCTATGCCGAGCGCCAGCGCCGTCCTGGCTTCGCCTTCTCGCCCGACTCCCCGTGGCAGAAGGAATTTGAAGAGGCCTTCGACTACGAAGAGACCGACGATCAGCTCCGCGCCATCGCCGAGATCAAGGCCGACATGGAGCGCAGTACGCCGATGGACCGCCTGCTCTGCGGCGACGTCGGCTACGGTAAGACTGAGGTCGCACTGCGCGCCGTGATGAAGTGCGTGCTCGACGGCAAGCAGGCGGCCATCTTAGTGCCGACCACCGTGCTCGCCCAGCAGCACTACGCGACGGCGCTGAACCGCTTCCGCTCGTTCCCCGTGCGCATCGAAGTGCTCTCGCGCTTCAAAACGCCGGCGCAGAAGAAGCAAATTTTGCAGGATGCCGCCGCGGGAAAGATCGACTTACTCATTGGCACGCACTCGCTGCTGCAAAAGAGTTTGCACTTCAAGGACCTTGGCCTTCTCATCATCGACGAGGAGCAGCGCTTCGGCGTAACGCACAAGGAAAAGCTCAAGGAGCTCTCGCGTCAGGTCGACACGCTGACGCTCTCGGCAACGCCCATCCCCAGAACGCTCAACATGGCGCTCTCGGGCATCCGCGACATGTCGACCATCGAGGTCCCGCCCGTCGACCGCCAGCCGGTGCAGACGTACGTGCTCGAGCATAACTGGAGCGTCATCGCCGACGCCATCCGGCGCGAGCTCGCGCGCGGCGGGCAGGTCTACTACATGCACAACCGCGTCGAGACCATCGACCGCTGCGCCGCGACACTCAAAAAGCTCCTCGGCGACGACGTCGCCATCGGCGTCGCGCACGGCAAGATGGACGAAAAGGGCCTGTCGTCCGTGATGCAGCAGCTCTCGGACGGAGAAATTCAGGTGCTCGTCTGCACGACGATCATCGAGACGGGCATCGACATTCCGAATGTCAACACCCTCATCATCGAGGACGCCGACCGCCTCGGCCTCGCCCAGCTGCACCAGATCCGCGGCCGCATCGGCCGCAGCGCGCGCCGGGCGTATGCCTATATGACCTACCGCGCGGGCAAGATCCTCACCGAGGTTGCGGCCAAGCGCCTGACGGCCATCCGCGAATACGCGGAGTTCGGCTCGGGCTTCCGCATCGCGATGCGCGACCTTGAGATTCGCGGCGCGGGCAATTTGCTCGGCCCCGAGCAGTCGGGCTACATGATGAGCGTCGGCTACGATATGTACTTGCAGCTCCTGGAAGAGGCCGTACTCGAGCAGCGCGGTGAAAAAGCGCCGCAGCGCACCGAATGCTCGGCAGACCTCACAGTCTCGGCCAACCTGCCGGAGAGCTACATTCCCTCGGGCGAGCAGCGCATGGATATCTACCGCCGCATCGCGGCGCTGCGCACCGCCGAGCAGTCGCAGGAGCTGCTCGACGAGCTCATCGACCGCTACGGCGAGCCGCCCCAGCCGGTCCTCAAGCTCATGGACGTCGCGCTTTTGCGCGCGGAGGCCGTGCAGATCGGTGTGAGCGATATCTCGCAGCGCGGCAGCGAGATCACCTTCACCTTTGCCGCGTCCGAGGCAGTCCCCGTGGAGGCCGTGATGGCCCTCTGCTCACTGCCGAAGAACCGCCGTCGGCTCACGCTCTCCGCCACGGGGACGGAGCCGAAGCTCCTGCTGCGTCTTTCGCCGGGCGAGGACGCATTGGATACAGCCTTGACGCTGGTCGGAGACCTGCGTGTGAATAAGGAAGAAAACGAAAAAGAGGTAACATTATGATCAAGAAGAGATTGCTTTCGTTCCTTGGCGCGGCGGCCATCACCGCGGCGCTCACCTTTGCCGTCGTGTCGCTCTCGCCCTCGAACGGCTTCACCTCCGGCACGATGCAGGAGGGTCTCTGCTACGAAGCGACCGGCGTCGCGCCCGACGCGATCGTCGCAAGCCTGAACGGCAACGGCGCGAGCGCCGACCTTGTCGCATACTGGATCGGCTACGACGTATCGTATCTCAACAGCTACATGCAGTATTACACCGGCTCGTCCATCAACTGGGACGACACCCTCTCCGACGGCATGAGTGTCGCCGACTATGTGAAAGCAAGCGTGCTCTCGTCCGTCAAGCAGCACTTGGTGCTTGAAAATCTCGCCAGCAAGTACGGCGTGACGCTTACCGCCGAGCAGGAGGCCGCCATGGCCGAGAGCGACCAGAGCTACATTGACCAGTACGGCAGCGAGGAAGCTTTTGAGGCCGAGATCGCCAAGCTCGGCATGCGCCGCGAGACCTATGACCGCGTCGCGCGCTCGAACTACCTGTATCAGAATCTCTATGAGCTCTACAATACCGAGGGCAGCGCGCTCTACGCCTCCGACGAGGAGCTCGCCGTATACGCCGCCGAGCAGGGCTACATCACGGCGGACCACATCCTGCTTGCGACGAAGGACATGACGACCGGCGAAGCCCTCACCGACGAGCAGAAGGCCGAAAAGAAAGCGCTCGCTGAGGAGCTCGTCGAAAAGCTCAATTCCTACACCGGCGACGACATCGCCTCCTACTTTGCCGAGCTCGCCGACGAGTACAGCGAGGACCCCGGCCGCGAGAGCTATCCCACGGGCTACACCTTCACGACCGGCTCGATGGTGCAGGAGTTTGAAGACGCCGCCTACGCGCTTTCCGAGGGCGAGGTGAGTGAAGTCGTCGAATCCAGCCTCGGCTATCACATCCTGCTCCGCCTGCCGCTCGACAAGTCCGCCGCAGCTGACAAGGTGCGCGAGGAGTACTTCACGAACTTCATCGCCGAGCAGGTCGACGCCGCCGCGATGGCGACGAGCGCGGACTATGATAAGCTCGACCCGCAGACGATCTACGAGGCGATCGTCGCCGCGCAGGCGGAGGGTTAAATCGCAGCGCGGCGCACTGTACGGCGCTTGCGCCCGCGAGGGCGCGTGAGGGGCAGCCCGAAAGGGCTGCTTCCTTTTTGCGTCTCGGCAGGGGCACTGCTTTTTTCCCTGCACCGTGCAGAGGAGAAAATAAAAAGGAGACCTCTTTCGAGGTCTCCTTTTATTTTCAGGGGTTAGCGGTGCTTTAGCACTTCTCGAAGATGGTGGCAACGCCCTGGCCGCCGCCGATGCAGAGGGTGGCAAGACCCTTCTTGGCGTCGTCGCGCTTGAGCATTTCGTGCAGCAGGGTGACGATGATACGAGCGCCGGAAGCGCCGACGGGGTGGCCGATGGAGATCGCGCCGCCGTTGACGTTGACCTTGCTCATGTCGAAGCCGAGCTCACGGGCAACAGCGATGGACTGAGCCGCGAAGGCTTCGTTGGCCTCGACGAGGTCGATATCGTCGATGGTCAGGCCGGCCTTCTGCATGGCCTGACGGGAAGCGGGCACGGGGCCGACGCCCATGATCTTCGGGTCGACGCCGCCCTGGCCCCAGCTGACGAGCTTGGCCATGGGCTTGAGGTTGTACTTCTTCACGGCCTCGCCGGAAGCGAGGACGATGGCGGCAGCGCCGTCGTTGATGCCGGAGGCGTTACCGGCGGTGACGCGCTGGACGTGCTTCTTGGTATCGGCTTCGTGGATGCCGGTGGGCTCGAAGGTGTGGACGATCTCGTCCTCAACGCCCTCGGGGCCGACGGGGAACGCGCCGCGCAGCTTAGCAAGACCCTCGACGGTGGAACCGGCGCGGGGGAACTCATCCTTCTTGAACTCGACGATCTCCTTCTTGACCTTCACGGGGACGGGAACGATCTCATCGTCAAAACGGCCGGCAGCCTGCGCGGCCTCGGTCTTCTGCTGGGAGGCAGCGCCGAAGGCGTCGAGCTCTTCGCGGGTGATGCCCCAAACATCGCAGATGTTCTCGGCGGTGGTGCCCATGTGGTAGTTGTTGAACGCATCCCACAGGCCGTCCTTGATCATGGTGTCGACAAGCTTCTTGTCGCCCATGCGGGCGCCCCAGCGGGCGTCGGGAGCAGCATAAGGAGCGGCGCTCATGTTCTCGGTGCCGCCGCAGACGACGATATCGGCGTCGCCGGCGAGGATGGCGCGGCCAGCCTCAATGACGGACTTCATACCGGAGCCGCAGACCATACCGACGGTATAGGCGGGGACGGAATAGGGGAGACCGGCGCCCACGCCGACCTGACGGGCGACGTTCTGACCGAGACCGGCGGTCAGGATGCAGCCGAACATCAGCTCATCGACATTCTCGGGAGCGACATTCGCGCGCTTGAGGGCTTCCTTCACGACGATGGAGCCGAGCTGAGCGGCAGGGGTGTTCTTCAGGGAACCGCCGAAGGAACCGACAGCGGTACGGCAGCAGTTGACGACGTACAATTCTTTCATTTGACTTCTCCTTTAAAATTTGTAAATCCGGAATGAGATCCGATTTTCTTCGATTTTGATTATACACACAGAAAAATGAAAAATCAACTGCAAAGTTGCGAAAAATATAGGCAATTTTGATTTTTTTCTTTCATTTCGTTAACTATTTAACAAGAATGAAGAATATCTTGCACCACGGGATCGTTTTGCACCCAAAGGCGCAGGGAAAGCAGCACCGCTGGCGCTGCATGGGATAAGGGGGCCATTGTCTCGCGTGAGACAATGGCCCCCTTTCCCGCGTCTCCACACGCTGTTGGAATAAAAAGCAGCAGCTCTGCCTGACTGCCCCCCCGCGCCCAAGGGCGCAAAAAAGGGACGTCTCTTTCGAGGCGTCCCTTTTAATAAGTAGTTTCTACGAAACAGAAATAACTTAGAACTTGGGCTTCTGGGCCTTGACCTTGGGCTCCTGACCGTTGCAGACGGCGACGATGTCGTTGGCAACGGAGGTGCAGCAGTTCAGAACGCTCTGCTCGGTGGTGGCGGCCATGTGCGGGGTCATGATGACGTTGTCGAGGTTGAACAGCTCGCGGCTGGACTCCTGGATGGGCTCATGCTCGAACACGTCGAGACCGGCCTGGAACAGCGTGCCGTCCTTCAGGCACTCGACAAGCTCGTTCTCCTTGATCAGAGCGCCGCGCGCGCAGTTGATGAAGGAAGCGGTGGGCTTCATCCAGCTGAACTGCTCACGGCCGATGGAGTGCTCGGTGGAGGGAACGACAGGCAGATGCACGGACACGAAGTCGGCCTGCTCCCAGACCTCCTTGGCGGTGGCCTTCAGCTCGCACAGATCGCCGATCTTGTCCTGCGTGAGGTACGGATCGTAGCCGATGACGTTCATGCCGAAGCCGTACTTGCACTTCTGCATGGCGAGCTGGGAGATACGGCCGCAGCCGATCATACCGAGGGTCTTGCCGCCGAGCTCATAGGTGTGCTCCATGCCCATACGGACAAGGAAGTTGCCGCCGCGGAACTGACGGTCGACATAGGTGAAGCGCTTGGCGCACATGAGCATCAGCATGACGGCGTGCTCGGCGACGGCGTTGGCATTGCCGGCAGGCGCGTAGACAACGGTGATGTCCTTGGCGTGGGCGTGGTCCATGTCGATGTTATCGAGGCCGGCGCCCTGCTTGCCGATGACCTTGAGGTTCTTGCAGGTGTCCATCATCTTGGCGGTGATGGGCTCGGTGCGGCACATGATGGCGTCGGGCTGGAACTCGGCGAGCTCCTTGACGTAGGTCTCCTCGTCGTTATGGCTGCACAGCTTCACTTCAAAGTCGTTGGACTCGAAGATGTGCGTGGCCACCTCGTTGAGCTCGATGGTGTAGTAAACTTTGAACTTTGCCATGATAAAGATCTCCTCTCAAATTTTTATTTATTGAATTGCCAAATGATTTCATACGGTTTCTTCATTATACCTTGCGCTTTGCACAAAAGCAAGCGATTTTCAGAAAGATTTGCAAGAACTCATTCAAATAATTGAACAGCATCTTTCATTTTGACGATTTGCCGTCATGTCTTTTCCCTGTTTTCTGCAATTTTCGCTGCAAAACAAAAAAGGACATAAAAGGCGCTTGACAAACTACTACATATGTAGTATATAGTTATCAACGACAAATGTAGTAGATCATCTAAGGAGGTCAACCCATGGACGATAAGAAGAGACTGCCCGACGCGGAGCTTGCCGTGATGCAGGCCATCTGGGCCGTCGGCGGCGAGGTCAGCCGCGGCGATCTCGACGGCGCGCTCGCGAGCCACGGCTGGAGCGCCAACACCGTCAACACCTACCTTACTCGCCTGTGCGAAAAAGGATTCCTCTCGAGCCGCCGCGAGGGGCGGAACAATTTGTACACGCCGCTCGTCTCAAAGGATAGATACCTCGAATTTGAGAGCCGCAGCGTCCTGAAGCGGCTCTACGGCGGGTCGCTCGGCAGCTTCGTCGCGGCGCTGAACGCCGAGCAGCCGCTCGAACAGAGCGAGATCGACGAGCTGCGGCAGTTTTTGGACGATATGAGCCGGTAAACGGCGATAAAAAGGAGGACGCACCATGGAAACATTTCTGCTGAATCTGTTGAAAACTTCCCTGTTAGGTTCCCTCGCCATTCTGGCGATGCTGGTACTCAAACCCCTCTGGCGCGAGCGCTACCGCGCGAAGACGCGCTGCTGGCTGTGGCTGGCGCTGGCGGCATTTTTGCTGCTGCCGGTCGATTTTTCGGTGAAAAACGCGCCGGTGCAGGCCGCGCCGCCGAAGGACTACACCCTCTTTGTCGGCACGGATAAGACAGCCATCCAATCGACCGACAACCTGTTTGGCGACATGGCCGAAAAAAGCGGCCAGTCCCCCGCACAGGTGCGCGACACGATCATCCAGCGCCCCGTGACGAATCCCGAGCAGAAGACGACGCGCTACATCCCCGTGACGACGATCCTGTTTTACGGCTATCTCGCGGGCGCGGCGGCGTTCCTGCTGTATCAGGGTGTCTCCTACGCCCTCTTCCGCCGCACGGTGCGCCGCTGGAAGAGAGACGTCTCCCGCGTGGACTACGCCGCGATGCTCTCTGACACGGCGCGCGACTTAGGCGTGAGCGCGCCGGAGATGATCGTCTGCGAGGCCATCTCCACCCCCGCGGTGACGGGCCTGCTGCGCCCGCGGCTGCTCCTTCCCCACGAGCACTACGACGTGCAGGAGCTGCGCTACATCCTGCGCCATGAGCTGTGCCATTTGAAGCGGCGCGATATGCTTTTCAAACTCGTGCTGCTCGCGGCCAACGCGATGCACTGGTTCAACCCCGTGGTGTATCTGATGCTGCGTCAGGCGGACGAGGACATCGAGCTTGCCTGCGACAGCGCGGCGACCGACGGGCTCGAACTCCCCGAGCGCGCGGCTTACAGCCGGACGCTCCTTGCCGCCGTGCAGTCCAGCGTGCGGGCGCTGCCCGCGACGACGTGCTTCGGCGGCACGGTCGAGCGTCTGAAGCGGCGCATCACGAACGTGCTGGGCGCGCAGAAAAAGCGTGGGCTCGGCGTTGTCGCCCTCGTGCTGGCGCTGACGCTGACGGCGGGCTGCGCCGTCAGCTGGGGCGAGCGCGCACAGACGCAGAAAAATGATGACCCGTTTGCCGACAAGAGCTATACGGTCGACATACTCTTATATGAAGCGCCCGCCTTTACGGACGGCTTTACGGACGGCACTTACCCCTCCTTCCGCACCACGACAAATACTGCCGGAGAAAAGTATGTGACGCTGTGCGACGCCTGGGGCTCCACATCCATTTACGGCCCGATGGAGGAATACACGCTGGAAAAGCAGTCCTTCTACGCGCTCTTCGGCAGCACCAAAGCTTCGCCGGTCGACGATCTCATACAGAACAACAAGTCCGCTTGGAGCGGCCATTGCGAAGAGGCAAGTGACGGTCAACCGAATCAGGTCTATCTTCTGAAGCAAAAGGACGGCTCGGTCTACCTCGGCCTTGCCGGCGATTACGAAGAAGACGGCAGCGAACTCTTTTGTTCGGTTTTCCGCTTGAACGAACAGGTCAATCCGATCTACGCCTCGATGGACGACTATGCCGCCGCGTGCGTGGAAGACCTCAAAAAAGGCACGATGACCTATTCCGTGTCGGAAAACAACGACTATGCGTCCCGCTCGATCGAAGACACGGTCGCCGACGTGCGCGTGACGCAGCTGGAGCAGGCAGATTCGCTCGGCAACCTCTCCCCCGACGGCACGGTGCTGGAGCTGTGGTACTTCCAGTATGAGATGAAGCCCACGAACGAGGCGGGCATGCAGATCGACGTCATCGGCGGGCAGGAGCTGACGGATGACGGATATCTCAACGAGAACTGGACGCACTATCTCACCGTCCTGCACTACACCAGCGGCGAGCAGACCGGCTATCAGGTCATCGGCACCTATACCGGCAACGACGGGCTGTGGTACAACGGATGCAGCTACAGCGGAGAGGAAAAGTATTACCTGCACGACTTCTATGTCGACTACGCGGGGCTTGATCTGCCGAAGATGTTCATTCCCGACCTGCTGAACGACACGGCGGCGGACGGCTACGGCCGCGCCAACCAGTGCGAGGCGCGGCTCATTTCGGGCGACGGCAGCTACTACTTCTATGCGCCGATCACCGCCTGGGCGTGCAATCCGGGGACGGAGTTCTGGTACTCCCGCTACGACACCGGCTCCTACTTCAACGCAAAGAAGCTCGAGCAGAGCCTTGACGAAGCGAAGGCGGAATGGGAAAGCACCGGCGCAAAGGCCGAGAAGACCGACGCGGGCTGGCGCTTTGTGACGCACGAGGGCATGAGCAACACAATTGTCACGCTCTTTGATGCGCCGGACGGCACCTGCTACGAGGTCACAACGCACTGGACGTTCGACGGCAGCACGGAAGAGAATCAGTGGGGCTGGAACCGCGACCGCGCCGTTGAGGGCGAGGCCGTCATCTTGCAGGCGATGGTCAACAGCTTCCGGACGTCAAAGATTCTTTTCACGGATGGTTCCCCCAACGGTTCCGAATCTTCCGATCCAGCGCCTGACGATACCGCATTTCAGACCGACCTTCAGCTTGCATCGAATGGCGGCGCGTCCTGGCTCAGTCTGAATACCGACGGCATGGCGGTCGGCGGCCACGATCCGAAGGACGCCGCCCCGACCGTTCTGCTCGATACGTGCGATTATAAAGAGTACGATCCGTCTGAGTCCTCGCCCTCGGGCAGCGCTGTTCCGCCCGGCGGCGGGAATCCCCTCGCCCTCTGCCTCAGCCTCAGCAATTCTGCGCGCTTTACCTTCTACGAGGGCTCGGATTTCATGCTCTACCAGCACGGCGATACGCGCTACTACAAGGTCAGCAGCTACGGCGACTATGCGACGATCTTCGACGCGATGCTCGCATGGTACAACAAGACGCCGGACAAGGAAGCGACATTTGAAAGCGACCTTGTGCTCGCGTCGAATGCCGCCACGGTCGACATTCTCGCCTTCTGCCCCGCCAGCGGCGAGAGCGGGAGCCATGCTCCCCTTTTGACGGGCTATTCCGTCGCGCTCGACAGCTATGAATACAAGCCCATCGACAAGCCGAAAAACCTCGACGGTCTGGACTCTGTCGAGCTCTGGCCGCACAACGCGCAGGCGACGTGCCTGATATTCTATAAGGGAACGAACACCGTCAAATATGTGTCGGGCAAAAGCGAACGCTATTACCGCGCGGTCGGCGATTTCAGCATCGTGGACAATGATGGCCGCACACTTTACGACTTGATGCGCGTGTGGTACGACACGGCGGAGTATTCCGACATGCTCACCTCCGACGTCCGCGCCCAGTCGAAGAGCTTTTCGTGGCAGGAGGCCGCGCAGAACTGGGCGAACGCCTATTACGGGACGCAGAAAGAGGTGACGAGCGGCAGCATCTATAAATTCACATGGCTCAATGTCACGGTAAACCCCGCCGAGGAGACCACGCAGGCCAAGCGCAAGGCGGGCGAGATCGACGACAACACCTACTGCTTTGCCGTAAGGGTGGAATTCACGGCGGAGAGCGCCAACGCGCTGCAAAGCGCCATGGCGGGCAACACCGTCAAATGCGAGAACCCCGCCGCGCCTAAGGACGCCTATGAGTTCTACCGCTGCTGCACCATCCAGCTCAGGGGCGACGGCCGCTGGTACGGAACAGAGCTCGGGACCGGCTGGTAATGCGCGATTCCTAAAAAGGAGGGGCTACCCCCTCCTTTTTTTGCGGTTTTTCAGCGGCGGGCGGGAAAAAGTACTGGAACATCTCAAAGATATGTGGTATGATGGGAATATTCCAAAACGTATTTCTCGGGAGGTTCCCATCATGGAGCACAATCCGATTCTCAAAAATCCGCTGTCGCTCGACAGTGAAATTCCGCTTTACTCGCAGCTGATGGGCATCATCAAGCGCAGCATCACCTCCGGCGCGCTCAAGGTCGGCGACCTGCTGCCGAGCGAGGCCGAGCTCTGCCGCGCCTACGACATCAGCCGCAACACCGTGCGCCAGGCCATCGGTGCGCTCGAAGAAGAGGGCTTTGTCGTGCGCAAGCGCGGCAAGGGCACGTTTGTCACTGACCCGAACACGCGCCGCAAGGGCGTGCAGTATTCGTTCACGACGGAAATTTCCCAGCTGGGCAAAACGCCGTCGTCCACGCTGGTCGACTTTGCGGTCATCACGCCGAGTCCCAAGATTGTGACGCTCATGGGCCTTGAGTCGGGCGTGAAGGTCTATCGCTTCACGCGCGTGCGAAACGTCGACGGCGAGCCGCTCATTTTAGAGACGTCGTACTACCCCGAGTACATCTACCCGAACCTGACGCGCGAGCTTTTGGAGACGCACAGCTTCTACAGTCTCCTCTACCACGTCGGCGTCATCCCGTTTTCCGCGTCGGACACGTATGAGGCCGTTGTGCTCGCGCCGCACGAGGCGCAGCTTCTGCACTGCGCGCCCGGCTCGGCGGCGTTTTTCCATCAGCGCCGCACCACGACCGAGAACGGGCATACCTATGAATACACCACGAGCTATATGCGCGCGGACCGCGTGAAGCTGGATGTGAGATTTCAGAAGGGATCGACGTCCTTCATGCGCACGGTGGACTGAAAAAATCGGCAGCCGAAAGGCTGCCTTTTTTTGCGCCCTCCCCGCGCAGCGGGGTTTTTATCGCAGCGCGGCAGCGCTGCATCGTTGTTCCCCACACCGTGTGGGAGCGAGTCAAAGGGGCCATTCTCTTTCGCAAAAGAGAATGGCCCCTTTGGAACCCCAAGAGAAAGGCCTTGGATTGGCAGTCCAGAGCTTGAATGACCTTTGTGCCTCCGGAATGCGACTTCCTGCGCGCGGCGTTGCCGCGTTGGGTGTTGCTAGACGATTTGCCTCTGCTCCTATTATCCGCTGCCGCTCTGCCCATCTTGTAGAAGTACAGCCTAATTTCCGTCTACCGAAGCACTCCACAATGCGGCGAGCGCAGCAATGCCGCTATTTCGCACGCAGTCTGCCGCCAAGCAAACGTCACTCGCGCCTCACGATAGTAAGGCGCGGTTGCGAGTGGTAACGAGACGTAGGGGTTCATGGCGAAGCCATGTACACCGCACCCGATTGCGCAGCGCGTGCAGCTCTTCAAGCCCAGCGCCGACAATGGCGGGGTCAAGGGGCATGGCCCCTTGCGTTCTCTTGGGGGTTCAAGGGGGTCATTCTCTCACGTGAGAGAATATCCCCCCTTGGTGCCGCGGCGCGCACGCCGCATTTTCCCTCCGCGCTCTGCGCGGAAAGCAACCGCTCCCCCGAGGGAGCGCAAAAAAGAAGCAGCCCTTTTGCCGTGTGCCGATAAGACAGTAATTTGAGAAAACTACAAAATCGGCAGCTGCTAGGTAGGATTGGACAGCAAAACAGGCGGCACTCAGCTTCGGTTGGGTGCTGCCTGTTTTTGTACATCTGAGGGTTGAAAATTGCTTGTTTTCCCCTCTGTGTGGCTTTGTTCAAAAGTGAGCATATCTGGCTTCATTTATTCACATAGATTAAGTTTGAAACATGAAAAAGGCCACATTTCAACATATTGATTATACGGATCAGAGAATCACTTTACGATGAAGTCATTATACATAGCAGCATAAATTTTTGCTTGAATAAGCATCACTATTTTACATGCAGGAAAAGTGACCCAAACGGAGCGAATAAACCGATTATACTAATTCTCTGAAATATGCCACATTATCTTGAAAAAGCAGAAGAAAATGAGTATAATATAATGTGTACACACTATTCAGGGATACCCAATTAGAGCTATGGAGGAAAAATGAAGCTATCATCCTTTTTTCACTTCGCTGCTTTTGGCGTAAAGACGATTCTGCTTAGAAAGAAATCACCAATCCTTGGAACTGTAATCCTAACAGACAAATGCAATTTGCATTGCAAGCACTGTTCCGTCAACAATATTACAGCAATCGTCCATCCATATGAACAGATCTGGCAAGAAATGCAGCGGCTATATGACATGGGAGTTCGCATTTTGTTCTTCTGCGGTGGCGAAACATTTCTTTGGAAAGATGGCGAACGCACTCTCAGAGATTTGGTTATAGAAGCAAAGAACATGGGTTTTCTCATCGTCAACGTAGTTACGAACGGAACGTTTCCCATTGATCTCCCAGAAGCAGATTTGATTCTTTTGAGTTTGGACGGAGATAAGCAGCGCCATAATGAAGTTCGTGGTGACACCTACGACACTATCATGAAGAACATCAGCAATGCTACCGCAGACAATATCTGTTTCTATATGGCAATCAATCAAATCAACAAAGATCATGTACGAGATGTCTGTCTAACGGCTCGTGACACTAAAAATGTCCGTGCAGTATCATTCAATTTCCATACACCATATCCTGACACAAAAAAATTAGCTCTGACTAAAGAGGAAAAAGCCAAGTGCTGTGATACGATAACTCAAATGATGAAAGAAGGCGCACCTGTATTCAACCTAAAAAGTGCGTTTCCATATCTTATTGAAAATCGTTTTCCTACGCCTTGCCATCAGTGCGTAGTGATGGAAAACGGAAAGTTGTCTACTTGCGGGCGCTGTATAGATGTTCCTGGCCTTTGCGACCAATGCGGATACTTTTTTGTTGCTGAATATACGCTTCTGTTCAGAGGCAATCCCAAAATAATCATTGAGATGCTTCATACATACTTGAAGTATATTTAGGAGTAATATGAGCTTCATTACAGGTTTAACGAGAATGTGGCTTACACGGACAGCGAAGCCATTTACGTTCAAAAATGGATATGACCAGATATTGCCGTATGCAGAATGTGAAAACCTTGGGCTGTATGTTCATATCCCTTTTTGCAAAAGTATCTGCAACTTTTGCCCTTATTGCAAAGTGCGGTATTCTGCTGAATTGTGTGATAGGTACATAGATTCTTTGATTCAAGAAATACACATTGTGGGCAGCCAACATGCGGAGCATAGAAAAGCAACCAGCCTATACTTCGGTGGTGGGACACCTGCACTCGCAGCCAACCGTATAAAAGAAATCGTTAATGCATTGAGTGAGCACTTTATTATCACAGAGGGGATTGGACTGGAACTTCATCCCGATAATGTGAATGTGGAAACGCTGCAAATGTTGAAAGATGCAGGTGTAACAAAAATCAGCATCGGCATTCAATCATTCTGCGATAAGTATCAGAAGATTCTTGGCAGAAAGAAAATTGATACCGCAGAAATGATGTCTGCGTTGTCTGCCGTTTCTTTTGAAACTGTTTCCATGGACTTTATCTTTGCGCTGCCTGGACAAACCTACGATGATTTGAAGTCGGATATTGATACTGCTTTTTTATTGGGGGCAAATCACGTTGCCATATACCCATTCATTGATTTCACTTTTACAGAAAGTCCCGTTACTGCAATGCCTAAAAAAGATAAACGAGAGTTGCTGGATGCCATTACTCAATACTGTTTAGGAAAAGGATACTCTCGAAATTCTATCTGGACTTTCTCAAGTGGAACGGATGCAAACTACTCATCCATGACCAGAGATAATTTCCTCGGATTCGGTTGCTCTGCTACGAGTCTATTCAAAGAGCAATTCAAAATCAATACTTTTGATGTAGATTCCTACTGTGAAAGAATTCGTTCCGGGAACCTCGCCACATCATTGACAATTCGCTTTACCAAGCGGCAACGGATGGTTTATTGGCTATTTTGGACAGCATACAGCACGAGAGTAACTGCCGAAGATTTTGAAAAATTCTTTGGTGTGTCATTGAAAAAAATGTATGGATTCGAGCTTTGGGTTGCCAAACAATTAGGGCTTGTCAAGGAACACAACGGCACTTATGAAATGACGCTAAAAGGTGCCTTCTACTATCATTACTATGAGAATTTTTACACGCTATCTTATATCGACAAGATGTGGGGTATCATGCGAAAAGAAGCATTTCCCGAACAGATTGAACTGTAAAAGAACGGAGATCGCTCAATGCCAGACAACAGGAATCGTAAGCGACCGATACAGGTCAAATTCTTCGTAGATGAAAAAGAACTCAGCTTGATAAAGGCGAGGATGGCGCAGCTTGGTATAGAGAATATGAGCGCTTACCTTCGGAAAATGGCGATCGACGGATATGCAGCAAAACCGGATTTGCCTGAACGCCGTGAACCCAAAAATCCATGACTCACTTTCCGAAGATAGATTGATATTCAGCTCCGCAGGAGCGTAGCCAATTTCTTAGAAATCGTTAAAGGGTTTGGGATGTTTCCCAACAAGATTTTGCAAAAGGTCAGCAAGGCTGAAATTTTGCAAAACGCACGAGTGGGTACCGCCGTGCATTGCTTGCCAGAATGGCAAGCTCCGGTGTGGGTACTCACCGGATTTGCTTGCTATTCTGCAAGAAAATCCCGGTCGTACCACGCCGGTTTTCGCAAGTGTAGCTACACTTGCTGTGCTTGCTATTCTCCGTTTCCCATGTTAGTAAGCGCCATTTCCCAAATGGAAATCGGCGGCAACCGCCGCCTTGTCTGCCAAAAAGCGAAACGGACGGGCGCTGTCAATGGCGGCGCAGCCGTTCATCTTGACCATTGACGGCGTTCGTCCGTTTTGCTACTCCGACTGAATTTTTACATAAAATGAACTGAAGTGAAGGAGGCTTGACGAAGTGAATCCGAAAGAGAAGAATGATGAGATCATCGAACTGACTGACGAAGAACTGGACGAGATTTTTGCCGATGATGATTTTGATAACGGCGAGGAGGACGGTGAAATCCGCTCGTTTCATTTCTCCAATCCTGACCCGTATGCCAAGGTCAAGCCGCGCCCCGACGATGCCCCCAAGAGGGAGTTTTCTTTCGACGAAAAGGGCAACATCGTGGTGAAGAATCCGTCCGCCTTTTGGCTGCCCGATGTCAAAATCGTGGAGGAACACGGCGGCACGGAATACACCGTAACTGGCAGCTATGAGGGAACGGAAACCCTCGACAAGAAGCTCAGACGCATTATGGAGCAGAACGCTGCCGATGATAAAAGTAGTATCACGGAGGACGCCGATGAGTAACGACGTTTCTCTTGATATAAACCAAAAATCCAATCCTGTTCAAGCAGTTGCCCCACCGAAGGAGGACAACAATATGTTAAGGGCAACCGACAAAATCACAGCGCTTTATTGCAGACTGTCCGTGGAGGACACCAAGGAAAAAGGCGGCAAGGATGACCCATCGAACTCCATTCAGCATCAGCAGATCATGTTAATGGAGTATGCTAAATCCCGGCATTTTCCGAATCCGACCTATTTTATTGACGATGGGTACAGTGGCGTTGAGTTCAACAACCGTCCCGGCTTTCAGCGGATGCTTGCGGAAATCGAAGCCGGTCATGTGGAAGCGGTGATTACGAAAGATCTTTCAAGACTCGGTCGTAATTCCTCGCTGACAGGGCTTTATATCAACTACACGTTTCCTCAGTACGGCGTGCGATATATTGCCATCAACGACCACTTCGACACCATTGACCCCAACAGCACCGACAACGACATTGCAGGCATCAAGAACTGGTTTAACGAGTTTTTTGCCAAAGACACCAGCCGCAAAATCCGTGCCGTCAACAAAGCGAAGGGTGAGCGTGGAGAGCGCTTGACCACCAACGTTCCCTACGGCTACAAGCATGACTCTGGCGACCCCAAGAAATGGGTGATTGATGAGGAAGCTGCACAGGTCGTCAAGCGGATCTTTGCACTCTGTATGGAGGGAAAAGGACCGAGCCAGATCGCAGCCATGCTGGAAAAGGAGAAGGTGCTGAACCCCACCGCCTACAAACAGCGGGAGGGCAGAAAAACACCGCATCAGACCCCGGAGAATGAATATCGCTGGCACGAAAGCACCGTTGCTTACATCCTCGAATACATGGAGTACACAGGATGCACGGTCAATTTCAAGACCTACACCAACTCCATCTGGGACAAAAAGCAGCGGGAAAATCCAATGGAGAATCGCAAGATTTTCTATAACACCCACCCGGCGATCATCTCTCTGGAAGTCTTTGATAAGGTGCAGGAGATTCGGCAGCAGCGGCACCGCAGAACAGCGACGGGAAAGAGCAATATGTTCTCCGGCTTGGTGTTCTGCAATGACTGCAAGCAGAAGCTCTACTACTCCACCACCAGCTATTTCGAAAAGCGGCAGGACTTCTTCATCTGCTCCACCCATCGTGCCAACAAGGACAAGTGCAGCGGACATTATATCCGTGCCGTTGTGCTGGAACAGATTGTCTGGAAGCACATTCAGGAGGTCGTATCGGTAGTCACTCGCTATGAGGCGTATTTCCGTTCTGAAATGGAGCAAAAGCTCCGTATGCAGAGTGAGGAATCGCTGCGGCTGTCTCAGAAGCGGCTGGCACAGGCTGAGAAGCGAATCGGCGAACTTGACCGTCTTTTCATCCGCATTTATGAGGACAATGTTGCCGGTCGGCTGGATGATGAACGCTTTGCGATGATGAGCAAGAACTACACCGAGGAACAAAAAGACCTCAAAGCCGAGGTCATGGGTCTGCAACAGCAAATACATGAACAGGAACAACAGGCAGAGAATATAGAGCAGTTTGTTCAGCGGGTAAAGAGGAACAGCGCCCTCACGGAGCTGACGCCCTATGCCCTCAGAGAGCTTGTCAAGGCGGTCTATGTGGATGCACCGGACAAGTCCAGCGGCAAGCGCAGGCAGAAGGTACATATCGAGTACGACCTTGTGGGCTACATTCCCGTGGATGAGCTGCTAAAAGCGGAACAGGCATGACCGAGATCATGCCTGTTCCAAGAAATTTGAGTTTTACTGTCTTACCAGCAGGGGGCCTTCGGGCTGCCACTTTTTTACTTTTCACAAATGACCGGCTTCTGGCGGTCAGACTCCACAAAGACCTTGGCCTTTTCCACCGCTTCCGCGCGGGGGAGCTTCACCTGCTCGCCGGTGCGCATGTCCTTGCAGGACACGACGCCCGCGTTGATCTCGTCTTCGCCGAGGAAGTAGACGTAGGGCACCTTGAGCTTGTCGGCGTAGTTCATCTTGGCCTTGAATTTCTTCTTTTCCGTGTAGATCTGCGTGCTGACGCCCGCGGCGCGAAGGTCGGTCGCGAGCGAGATGGCCTCGCTCAGGTCCTCGGTCATCGGCAGGATAAGCACGTCCGCCGGCGCGGTGCAGATGTCGCTATTCAGAAGCCCCTGCTCGCCGAGGACATAGAACAGGCGCGTCACGCCGATCGAAATGCCGACGCCGGGGAGCTTGCGGTCAGTATAGTACTCCGCAAGGTTATCGTAGCGGCCGCCGGAGCAGACCGAGCCGATCTCGGGGTGGTCGAGCAGCGTCGTCTCGTACACCGTGCCGGTGTAGTAGTCGAGGCCGCGCGCGATGGTCAGGTCGACCGCGAAGTTCTCCTGCGGCACGCCGAACGCGCCGAGGTACTTGGCGACGGTCGTCAACTCGTCGAGGCCCTGGTCGAACATCTCGTTGCGGCCGCGGTACTTTTCAAGAGAAGCGAGCACCTCTTCGTTCGTGCCCTTGATGCCGATGAAGGCGAGGATCTCATCCGCCTTTTCGCCCTCGATGGCGTAGTCGTCGACCAAGATCGCGCGCACGAGGTCAGGGCCGATCTTTTCGATCTTGTCGACGGTGCGCATGATATCGCCGGACTTGTCGGAGAGGCCCAGCATCGCGTAGAAGCCGTTTAAGATGCGGCGGTTGTTGATGCGGATCTGGAAACGGGACAGGCCGAGGCGGGAGAAGACGGTATAGATGATAGCAGGGATCTCGGCATCGTTCGTGATGTCGAGATCGCCGTCGCCGATGACGTCGATATCTGCCTGATAGAACTCGCGGAAGCGGCCGCGCTGCGCGCGCTCACCGCGATAGACCTTTCCGATCTGGAAACGGCGGAACGGGAAAGCGAGGTCGGCATAATGCAGGGCAACGTATTTCGCCAGAGGCACCGTCAGGTCGAAGCGAAGGGACAGGTCGCTGTCGCCCTTGGAGAAACGGTAGATCTGCTTTTCGGTCTCGCCGCCGCCCTTGGCGAGCAGCACATCGCTCGCTTCGATGATGGGCGTGTCGAGCGGGGTAAAGCCATAGACGCCGTAGGACGAGCGCAGCACCTCCATAAGGCGCTCCATCTGGGTCTGCGGCGCGGGAAGCAGCTCCATAAAGCCGGATAAGGTGTGAGCTTTGATCGTTGCCATGATAGTGTGTGTCCTTTCCTAATAGAATGTATGGACAGCGTACTGTACTGCGGTGGCACAGCAGCGTATCGGAGTGGTTGACAGATATTTTACGGTACGGCGCAGGGATTGTCAAGCGTCCGCGGCCGTTTTTTCCACTTTCGAGACAGTATAGCATTTTCCGCGCGGAATTGCCATAGCTTTCGCCGCCTGCGGTGCAAAAATTTTTCTTTCCGTCGCGGACAGTGTTCACAAAAAATGAAGATATCCGCCAAAAAGCACGAATTGCGCTTGACGGAACTGCCGCTTTTTGTTACCATAGAGACAATATCAACGGGCAAGCTCCGAAAACCGAGGTTTGCCCGCAAGCAGCTTCCGGGCAGCCGTCATTCGGCGTCCGCCGCGGCCACACCGCGCGGGCAGGAGTCGATCCGATCGGATCGTTGAGGAGGAACGTTGGATGTACCAGAGCAAAATGAAAAGCGAAGAGACCGATCACCTGTTCAAGGCGATCTTATCTTTGAAAACGGAGGAAGAATGCTACCGCTTCTTCGACGATCTCTGCACCTTCAGCGAGATCGAGGCGATGTCCCAGCGCTTCGAGGTGGCGTCGCTTCTCGCCGATGGCAAGACCTTCACGCAGATCTCGCAGAAGATCGGCGTTTCGTCCACGACCATCACGCGCGTGAATAAGTGCCTTTGCTACGGGGCGGACGGCTATAAGCTGCTGCTCGAGCGGGCCAAAGAAGAAAAGTAAACTTCCGTCACTTTCACCAGAACAGGCGCAGCGCGCCTGTTCTTTTTGTCTATATTGCTTTATTATAATGCCGCAGAAACATATCAGTATAACATCACGTCATCCTGATATAGAAGAATTGACTAAAATATTTTTTGGAATCTGCGCGAATTTTATTGCTTTTGCTGAACCGGTATGTTACAATTAGTTCACAAATAGATTAGGGCATGGGAAACAGCGTGCAAGAAACCGTTGCCCGACGGTGCTGTTGCCTAAGTTCTGTGTCTGTTTTTCTGCGGGACCCCTCCGCAGGAAACGCACGTCCCCTTGTGCGGTGTGAAGCGTGCTCGTCTTGGGGAGAAGCGGTCATCCCGCTTCTTGACGGGCAAGTATTTTTATGAAGAGAGAGGTATTTTATCAATGGCAAACGAAAAGAAAGTCGCACGGGAGCCCAGTTTTATTCTGGCGCTGATCCCCATTGTGGCAATGATCGGGTTCATGCTTTACTGCTTCCTCGGTCATTCCGAATCCGGTTATCATGACGCGCACATGCCCCTGGTCATGTCCATCGTCGTCGCGTGCATCGTCGGTCACTTCTGCGGTCACGACTTCAAGGATATGCTCTCCGGTATGATCGAGCGCCTGAGCGCTTCCATGGAAGCGGTCCTGATCCTCTGCACCGTCGGTTTCCTGGTCTCGAGCTTCATGGCCTCCGGTGCGATCCCCTCCCTGATCGTCTACGGTCTGGATCTGCTGACCCCGAAGCTGTTCCTGCCCATCGGCTGCATCCTCTGCGCGATCGTCGGTATGGCGTGCGGCTCCTCCTGGACCACCACCGCCACCATCGGTCTTGCGTTCCTCGGCATCGGCGCGGGCCTTGGCATCAATCCCGCCCTCACCGCCGGTATGATCATCTCCGGCGCGTATGTCGGCGATAAGTTCTCCCCCCTGTCCGATACCACCAACCTCGCCGCGGCTGTTGCCGAGACCGGTCTTTTCGACCACGTTACCGCGATGGTCTCCTCCACCGGCCCGACCCTGCTCATCGCCCTGATCCTCTACACCATCATGGGCCTGAACATCGACGCCAGCGCCTATGATCCGACCGTCGCCCAGTCCATTCAGGACGCGTTCCGCGAGGCCTTCGTGATCTCCCCCGTTCTGCTCATCCCCATCATCGTGGTTATCGTGATGTGCATCCTGCGCGTGCCCGGCCTCGTCGGTATCGCCATCTCCGTTGCCACCGCGACCATCTTCATGATGATCTTCCAGCCCACCTCCATCTACGGCTCCCGCGCCCTGGGCGACATCTTCAACATGCTGCACAACGGTATCGTCGTTGAGACCGGCAACGAAGTCGCTGACTCCATCCTCGGCAAGGCCGGCGGTATGAACGGCACCATGTGGACCATCAACCTCATCCTCCTCGCGCTCGCCTACGGCGGTGCTCTGGAGCGCTGCGGCTGCGTCGAGCGTCTGTTCGGCGGCCTGAAGCACAAGATCCACTCCGTCGGCAGCCTGATCCTCGCCACCCTGCTGACCTCCATCTTCTGCGACGCCACCATGTGCGACCAGTTCCTCGGCATCGGCGTTCCCGCCCCCATCTATGCCGACAAGTACGACGAGCTCGGTCTCGGCCGCAATATGCTCTCCCGTTCTCTGGAAGATGCCGGTACCCTCTGGGCCGTTATGTTCCCCTGGACCGGCTGCGGCGCTTACCAGACCGGCGTTCTCGGCATGAGCCCGCTGGTGTTCTTCCCGTATGCGTTCGTCAACCTGCTCAACCCTATCTTCGCCTATGTGACCGCTGCGTTCGGCCGCAACATCTTCTGGGCTGACGGTTCCTACACCAACATCTTCGGCAAGACCAAGGCCGGCAAGCCCGCCGGTGCTCCCGAAGAAGCCCACGCCAAGGCCATCGCGAACCTCGAGGCTCGCCGTGCCGCCGGTAAGGCCCCCAAGATCAACGCGTAATCTCTCCCCCCGCTTACTTAGAAAGGAATCACCGCTGTGAAACATTCGCTTCCCTGGGAATCCGTCCCGCCTCCGATCTACCCCGCACAGTCGACGCTCAAACCGCGTAAGCAGTGGGTGCAGACCGGCGGATGGATCTTGGTTGTCGTGCTGCTGCTGTTCGGCATTTCGACCCGCAGCAGAAATCCGCTGCTCGCCTTCGTCTCGCTCGCGTTTTCCGTGCTGTATCTGCTGACGCTGATGACCAAAAAGAGCGCCGCTCTCACGAACCGCGGTCTCGAGATCTACTACGACATGCAGTTCACCACCAACTATGAGTTCTACCCCTGGGAGGACATCAATGCGATCGTGTGCGAGGACCGCGGCCATGCCGACATGGTGCGCCTGCACATCGGCCACGGCAACACGGAAAAGGCTCTCTTCTTCCCGCGCGAAGACCTCGACGAGATCTACGCGTTCATCAAAAAGAAGAATCCGGCGATCCGCATCATGGATTATGCCGCGCCCGAACCGAAGTCCAGCAAGAAGCACAAGAAGTGAACAACTGTGACCTTTCCACAAAGAATGAAGGGCGCCCCGCTTTTGCGGGGCGCTTTTTTTATCTATTCTGTCCAATTCTATCACTGTACCCTGATAGTGTGTTATCCAAATATGGTGATAACGCACAACAAAGAAAACTTTTTTCGGCAAAAAACTATTGATTTTGCACAAAAATGTGCTATACTGTTTCCAGAACAATCCTGTGGGACTTTTCCACAGGCGGAGCGCCATCCACGCACGGGCATGCGCGGAAAGCAAGGGGAACGCTTCGACACGTTTCTTGCACTTGGGCGGTTCGGGCAACCGGACACGCCGACCGGGCCACACCGGAACTTTGAGAAAAGAGAGGACACTACCATGATCATGAATCCTACTGCGATCAAGCATGTCGTCGTCGATGGCCACAGCCTGACGCTCGAATCCTTCGTCGCCATCGCTCGCTACAATGCGACCGTCGAGCTGGCTCCCTCCGCTCTGGAAGCCATGAAGAAGTCCCGCGCCCTGGCCGAGAAGATTGCCGCTGAGGGCCGCGTCGCTTACGGCATCACCACGGGCTTCGGCGAGTTCCAGAAGGTCGCCGTCCCCAAGGAGATGAGCAATCAGCTCTCCACCAACCTGATCCTCAGCCATTGCACCGCCGCCGGCGAGCCGTATGCTGACGAGATCGTCCGCGGCATGATGCTGCTGCGTGCCAACGCTCTGTGCGGCGGCGTGAGCGGCGTTCGTCCCATCCTCGTCGAGATGCTGCTCGAGATGCTCAACAAGGGCGTGACCCCCGTCGTCCCGCAGAAGGGCTCTCTCGGCTCCTCCGGCGACCTGGCTCCTCTCGCTCACATGACGCTCCCCATGCTCGGCAAGGGCGAGGCCATGTACGAGGGCGTGAAGATGCCCGGCGCTGAGGCCATGGCCAAGGCCGGCATCAAGACGCTCGACACCCTGGTCTCCAAGGAAGGCCTCGGCATGACGAACGGCACCTGCGCGATGACCTCCGTCGGTGCTCTCGCGCTGTACGACACCATCTGCGCCGCCCAGCTCGGCGACGTGATCGCGTCCATGTCCTTCGAGGGCCTGACCGGCCTGCGCAACGCCTTCGACCCCCGCATCCATCAGGTGCGCGGCCAGAAGGGCCAGATGCTCGTCGCCGCGAACATGCGTAAGCTGCTCGACGGCTCCGAGATCCTCGACAACTGCCAGAAGGACCGCGTTCAGGACGCTTACGCCCTGCGCTGCATCCCGCAGCTGCACGGTGCCTGCCGTGACGCTCTCGATTACGTCCGCGAGAAGGTCGAGATCGAGCTCAACGCCGTCACCGATAACCCGCTGATGTTCCTCGATGACGAGGCCGTTATCTCCGGCGGTAACTTCCATGGCGAGCCCATGGCCCTGCCGTTCGACTTCCTCGGCATCGCCGCGAGCGAGCTGGCCGACGCTTCCGAGCGCCGCACCGAGCGTATGGTCAACCCCGCGCTCTCCAACGGCCTGACCGCGTTCCTGACCACCGAGGCCGGCGTCAACTCCGGTTTCATGATCGTTCAGTACGCTGCCGCTTCCATGGTCAGCGAGAACAAGATCTACGCTCACCCCGCTTCCGTCGACTCCATCCCCTCCTCCGCCAACCAGGAGGATATCGTCTCCATGGGTACCACCGCTGCCCGTAAGGCCAAGATGATCCTGCAGAACACGCAGGACGTCCTCGCCGACGAGCTGATGACCGCCTGCCAGGCCATCGACATCCGCCGCCGCCTGAACACCCACGGCCAGGGCATGACCCCGCTGCATGAGGCTCTCTATCAGCACGTGCGCGAGAAGGTCGCTTTCTATGAGATCGACCGTGAGATCTGGCCCGACATCCGTGCGGTGGAATCGATGATCCGCTCCGGCGAGCTGCTGGATATCGTCAAGGAGTATATCCCCGACTTTGAGTAAGTCAAAATTGCGTCGTAGACGCAATTTTGAAACTTGACATTTGGGCCATAGGCCCAAATGTCATAGGGGTTTCAAAATTTTTCACTCACCGTGAAAAATTTTGCAGAGTGTCCCTGCGGACGCGCGTGTCGTCCTCCGGGACAATCCAAATTGTTTGCGGCGTGCGCGGCCGCAAATGTGATGCGTCTCAAAAATGGTTATTGCTACCGATTTGGGGACAATAATGCTGAAAGATTTGTGTTTTGACACGAATTGACAGGATGTAAAAGAAGGTGTAAAGTTATTTTGGCTTTACACCTTCTTTTTTTAGGAGGAACTTGCTATGGAACTGAACATTTTACGGGCGGACCCGGCGGGGAACATTACGGTGTTCGTGCTCGATCCGGTCGAAAAGGCACAGCGCGCGGCCATCGCGGAGAAGATCATGGCGATCCCCGCGCTCAAGGCCGAGCAGGTCGGCTACGCCTGCCCGTCGGAAGACGACGTCGACGGCCACATGGAGATGATGGGCGGCGAATTCTGCGGCAACGCGACGCGCGCCTACGGCATGTATATTGCCCGGCAAAAGGGCGGCCTTTCCTCGGTCAGACTGCGCGTGAGCGGCTGCGACCATGCCGTCACCGCGCAGGTCGATCTGAAATCCGGCACGGCGCGCGCTGAAATGCCCTGTCCGCGCAGCGTGAAGCGTGTCACGGTGAATGGTCACGAGGGCACGCTCGTCGACTTAACAGGCATCGCCCACTTCGTCGTTGAGGGCGTGGAGCCGAGCGAAGGGTTCTTCCGCGCGGCGGAGTCGATCTTTTCCGGAATTGCAGGGCTTGACGCCTGCGGCGTCATTTTCCTCGATGCGGAAAAGCGCAGCATGATCCCGCTCGTCAAGGTCATCGAGACAGGCTCCCTCGTCTGGGAGGGCAGCTGCGGCAGCGGCAGCGTCGCCTGCGCCGTCGCGCAGAGCGAACGCATGGAAAACGGCGGTTTTTCGTGCGAATACCGGCAGCCCGCGGGCACGGTCCGCGCAAGCGTCGAGCGCCAAGGCGGAAACGTCATCGCCGCGAGCATCGGCGGCGAGGTCACGCTGGATGAGCCCATGCGCATCACGCTGTGACGCGGCAGAGTGAAATGAAAGCCGGGCGCTGGCAACTTTCGCTTTTCTCGTTTTGACCTTTGCCGCAAGCGTTGAAAATTCGTCCAAAAATCTCCCGTTTTTTCTTTTTAAGGCACGCGAACCAACGCTTAATTTTTTAAGGTTTTTGGAAAAAAGAGGCTTGCAAAACAATTTACCTTTCTCTATCGTTCGGCTATAATTGATTTTGTCAATAAGAGACAATTCTACGCTTTTAAATACATAATTATTTAGGAGGTATTCCCCATGACCGACATTGAGATCGCCCAGGCACATGAAATGAAAAAAATCGTCGACGTCGCCGCCAAGGCCGGCATTGACGAAAAGCACCTTGAGCTCTACGGCAACTACAAGGCCAAGCTCGACTTAAGCGAGATCCGCAAGCTGCCCCGCAAGGCAAAGCTGATCCTCGTCACCGCTATCAGCCCCACCCCCGCGGGCGAGGGCAAGACCACCACGTCCGTCGGCCTTGCCGACGCGCTCAACAAGCTCGGCAAGAACACCATGGTCTGCCTGCGCGAGCCCTCTCTCGGCCCCGTGTTCGGCGTCAAGGGCGGCGCTGCCGGCGGCGGCTACGCTCAGGTCGTCCCCATGGAGGATATCAACCTGCACTTCACCGGCGACTTCCACGCCATCGGTGCTGCCAACAACCTGCTGGCCGCTCTTCTCGACAACCACATCCAGCAGGGCAACGTGCTCGGCATCGACCCCCGCAAGATCGTGTGGAAGCGCGCTGTCGATATGAACGACCGCCAGCTCCGCCACATCATCGACGGCCTCGGCGGCAAGGCCAGCGGCGTGCCCCGCGAGGACGGCTTTGAGATCACCGTCGCGAGCGAAGTCATGGCAGTTCTCTGCCTTGCGACCGGCCTCGCCGACCTCAAGGAGCGCCTCGGCAAGATGGTCGTCGCCTACACCTACGACGACAAGCCCGTCACCGCGCACGACCTGAAGGCCGAGGGCGCGATGGCCGCGCTCTTAAAGGATGCCATCAAGCCCAACATGGTCCAGACGCTCGAAGGCACTCCCGCGTTCATCCACGGCGGCCCGTTCGCAAACATCGCCCACGGCTGCAACTCCATTCAGGCCACTGAGACCGCGATGCGCCTGAGCGACTATACCGTCACGGAAGCCGGCTTCGCCGCCGACCTCGGCGCCGAGAAGTTCCTCGACATCAAGTGCCGCGCCGCGGGCTTCCACCCCGATGCTGTCGTCATCGTTGCGACCGTCCGCGCGCTCAAGTATCACGGCGGCGTGCCCAAGGCCGAGCTCAACAGCGAGAACCTTGAGGCGCTTGAAAAGGGCCTGCCCAACCTCCTCCAGCACGTCGACAACGTGAAGAACGTCTACGGTCTCCCCTGCGTCGTCGCCATCAACGCGTTCCCGACCGACACCAAGGCCGAGCTCGACCTCGTCGAGAGCAAGTGCCGCGAGCTGGGCGTCAACGTCCGCCTGAGCGAAGTGTGGGCCAAGGGCGGCGAAGGCGGCCTTGCGCTGGCTGAGGAAGTCGTGCGCCTGTGCGACGAGCCCAACCACTTCCAGTTCGTCTACGACGTCAACGACAGCATTGAGGACAAGCTCAACGCCATCGCTACCAAGGTCTATCACGCTGACGGCGTGGTCATCGCCGCTTCCGCCAAGAAGCAGCTTAAGCAGCTCACCGAGCTCGGCTTTGACAAGCTGCCCATCTGCATGGCCAAGACGCAGTTCTCCTTCTCCGATGACGCCAGCAAGCTCGGCGCGCCCCGCGGCTTCAAGATCACCGTCCGCGACCTCAAGGTCAACGCCGGTGCGGGCTTCCTGGTCGCCAAGACCGGCGACATCATGACGATGCCGGGGCTTCCCAAGGTCCCGTCCGCCGAGAAGATCGACGTCGACGAAAACGGCAAGATCACCGGCCTGTTTTAATTGTACAAGCTCGGGAACAGGTGGAGCGCGCCTCCGCCTGTTCCTGATGAATTTTTAATTTTAACCCAGGGAGGGCACTATGAAGATCGCAGATATGAAAGTAACCGAGCTCATCAACGAAGTCGGCGCGGGCACTCCCGCCCCCGGCGGCGGCGCGGTGGCAGGCCTTGCCGGCGGCGTCGGCGTGGCGCTGACGATGATGGTCAACGGCCTGACGCTCGACAAGAAGGGCTTTGAAAACGACCGCGAGCGCCTTTTGGACGCTATTGCCAAGGGCAATGAGCTCAAGGAGCGCTTCATCGACGTGATGAACCGCGACAGCGAGGTCTTCGATGTCCTGATCGAATCTCTGGCCCTCCCGAAGGACGACGATGAGCACAAGGCCATCCGCCGCGGCGCGGTGCAGGCGAGCTTCCGCAACTGCACGCTGGTGCCGCTGACAATGATGGAAATTTGCTCCGAGGCCATCGACCTGTGCGCCGGTCTCGTCGGCACGACGAACCCGAACGTCGTCAGCGACCTCGGTATTGCCGCGCTCACGCTCAAAACCGCGATGGAGAGCGCATGGCTCAACGTGCTCATTAACCTCTCGTCCTTAAAGGACAAGGCGTTCCGCGACGAGTGCTGCCAGAAGGGCGAGGCGCTGCTCGCGCACGCTGTACCTATCGCCCAGGAGAGCTATGAAAAGGTGATCAAGGTCATCACCGAAAAGTAAGCGCTCCGCCTTTTCGTCTTTCGTCATTCCACGCCGTCCGCCGCGTCAAGCACGCGCCGCGGACGGCGCGCTTTTTTCTTTCCTGAATTTTTGCAATTTACAGTAGCATTTTGCGGATTTTGTGGTACAATACCATCGGTTCATATTTTATCGATCTAAATACTGCACGAAAGAGGCTTTTTTCATGGATTTTGTTGCAAACGGCTCCAAAAACGTTGAAATTGAGACGTCCACGGGCGTCTATCTGCGCCACGCCATCCAGACGCACTTTGTCGAGATCGGCGAGGATTACATCGAACTCGTCAACCGCTACGTCAAGCCCCTCTACGAGGAGGGCGACCTGCTGAGCATCAGCGAAAAGATCATCGCCCTGTGCCAGAAGCGAGTGGTCTACCGCAAGGATATGAAAATTTCGTGGCTGGCGAAATTCCTCAGCCGCTTTGCCATCCAGCACAACAGCGCCGGCATCGGCGTGGGTGAGGTGTGCAAGATGCAGTTCGCCATCGACGAGTGCGGCGCGTGGAAGGTCCTCTGGGCCGCCATCTGCGCGGGCTTTGGCAAGCTCGTCGGCAAGCACGGCATCTTCTATGATATGGTCGGCATGGAGGTCACGGGCCTCGACGGCTTCTACCCCGACGTGTTCCCCGTCTACGGCGACTACGGCATCCGTATTCCGGAAAATCCCTCGGGCGTGTGCAACGAGATCTATGAGAAGACCGGCGTGCGCGCGATGATCGTCGACGCGAACGACTTCACGCGCGACATCCTCGGCAAGGGCGACAACGTGACCCTCACCGACGAACAGCTCTGCGAGATCATCCGCGATAACCCCGCGGGTCAGGATGACCAGTGCACGCCGTTTATTCTGATCAGAAAAAAACAGTAATTTCCCCCTGCGGGGGAAGCGTGTTGTTTCCCTGCTGGCAGGGGAACGGGCAAAGGGGGCCATTCTCTCACGTGAGAGAATGGCCCCCTTTTGATCCCCCAAGAGAACGCAAGGGGCCTTGCCCCTTGACCCCGCACATTGGCAGTTTGTGGCTCGAAGAGCTGCACGCGCTGCGCAATGTGAGTGCGGTGTACATGGCTTCGCCATGAATCCCTGCGATTCGTCACCGTTTTCAACCGCGCCTTACTACCGTGAGGCGCGAGTGACGTTACCTCAGCGGCAGACTGCGTGCGGAATGCGGCATTGCTGGCGCTCGCCGCATTGATGAGTGCCCCGGTAGACGGAAATTAGGCTCTACTTCTACAAGATGGGCAGAGCGGCAGCGGATAATAGAAGCAGAGGCAAATCGTCTTGCAGTTCTAACGCGGCAACGCCGCGCGCAGACGTTCCCATTCCGGAGGCATAAAAGTCGTTCAAGCCCGAAACTGCCAATCAAAGCCTTTCTCTTGGGGTTCCAAAGGGGATATTCTCTTTTGCGAAAGAGAATATCCCCTTTGATTCGTGCAGCGCCAAAGGCGCTGCCTTCCCCCGCCCCCCTGCACAGTGCAGGGACAACAGCAGCGCTGTCGCGCTGCATCCCCCTCGCACCCGTGCGAGAACATGGCACTATGTACTATTTCTTTTTAGGGTAAGGAGCCCGCTCCTCCGTGAGCCCCACAAGATAATCCACACTCGTGTGGTAAAACCGTGCGAGCCTGATGAGCACGTCGCTCGGGACGTCGCGCTTGCCGGTCTCGTAGTTGGAATAGCAGACCTGCGAGCAGCTCAGATAGTCCGCCAAGCTCTTTTGTGTCAGGTCGCTGTCCTCTCTCAAGTCTCGAATGCGTCGATACATTTTGCTTCACTCCATCCAGAATTCGTGTTTAGATTCTGTAAAGAAGTATACGTAAAACAAAATGTTATATTGTGCTATATAACAAAACGTTATATAATTTTCGAGGGTGGTTCTATGACGGACTACAAGGCAATGTATCTGCTCCTCTTCAACGCCGTGACTGACGCGCTGGAGAAAATGGACAGGCAGAACTATGGTGAGGCCAGCGCGCTGCTGATCGCCGCGCAGCAGAAGGCCGAAGAGCTCTACATGGACTCGGACGGCGAATAACACTTGAACAACGTAAAAACGGAGAGGCAATGCCTCTCCGTTTTCTCGTTCTGCTGTTTTTACCGGTCGAGCCCCGTATCGAGCCAACCGGGCTTTTCCTGCTCGACGGGCGGCTCTGTGGTCGTGCCGGGGTCTGTCACGCCGGGGTCAGTTGTGGTGCCCGGGTCAGTCGTGGTACCGGGGTCAACGGGCGTTGTCGGGTCGGTCGGCGTGGTCGTACCGGGATCGACAGGTGTGGCGGGATCAGTCGGCGTGACCGCCGCGGACTTGCCGACGAGCACGATGCGGTTGCGCGCCTTATAATTGCTGCTCGCCTCGAACGTGGACGAAATGAGCTTGCCGTCACCGGAGTAGACGTTGCGGTACGTCTTGACCTTGTAGCCGGTGTAGGCGGTCTGCTCGACCTTGCGCTCGCCGGGGGCGAGCTCGTCGGTCTCAACGATCTCCTCCGTGAACGGGATGGTTTCAAGCACTTCGGTCTTGATCTTCACGTAGCTGTCGTCGACCTTCGTGCCGAGGAGGGACACCTTCAGGTAGTTCTTGCCGCCGCTCGTGTAATATTCGGCAATGACCTTGATGGGGTACATCGTGTTGTTGCGGAACTCGAACTCGGGCCCGCCCTGCGCGACCGTCGCGTCGAGGCCGAGGCCGATGTAATCGGACGCGAAGCCGTGGTTCGTGCGCTGCACGATCTCAAGGTTGGCGTAGAGCGCCGCGGCGTAGAGCGTGGAACTCGCCTGACACGCGCCGCCGCCGACCATATCGACGGTCTTGCCATGCAAGTAACCGGGCGCGGTGCTGTAGCCGTTCGCCGCGGTAAAGGGCGTGACGAGCGGGCCGTATTTCATCGTTTCGCCGGAGTTCAATATGTAGCCGGTGATGCGCGAGGCCGTCAGCTTGACGTTCGCGCGGCGGCCGGACGCGCCGCCAACCTTCGTGGTGTAGGTACTCAGCACATCGCGGAACAGGACCTTTTGGAGCTGCTCTGCCGTGACGTCCGGCGTCTCGACCGTGGCGTTCGGCAACTCGACCGTCTCCCCCGCCGCCGCGGCGTTGTAGGCGGATTCAAGGTCAGAAAGCGTAAATTCCACGCCCGCGTGGCCTGGCGTGACCGCGCCGGTCTCCTTATCATACGTCGCGTTGACCTTCTGGCCGATGACGGCCTCGCGCTGCGCGCTCAGGTCGACCTCCTGTGCAGGGATGACATCGTAGACGCCGCCCTCGCTCGCAGGCTCAAGCACGATCTCGGACGGGTCGCCGCCGCTCAAATACGCGCCGTTTAAGTATACGCCGATCTGGTCTTTTGCGGTATCAGTCGTCGCGCGGCCGTCCTGCGGCTTCGTCACGCTGACCTTGCCATCCTCTGTCACGTTGATGGCAAACTCCACGGGGTCGCAGTTGATGCTGTCGCACACCGTGTCGACAAGGTTCTCCATCAAGTCTGGCGAATAGGCCGCGCCGACCACCTGTGCGGCGTCCTGCGGCTTGAAGAGTGCGCGCAGATACTTCGCGCCCGCGGTCAGAAAGCTGTCATTGCAGCCGTAGACGTTGTAGATATGCTTGGCAAGTCCGTCGAAGTCGACATACTCCGGCATCTCGTCGAGCGAAACATGCGCGACCTCCGTGCCGTCAGGCAGGACAAAGTCGACATCTGTGCCCTTCGCCTGCGCGACGCTCGCTTTGAGCTGCTCGGCGACCTGCTGCTCGGTCATCCCGCCGTAGTTGGTATCGCCCATCATCACGTTGGGATAAATTTTATGGCTGGCCGACGCCCACGCGCCAAGGCCCAAGTACGCCACCACGAGCACACCCGCGACAATGCCGGCGACCTTGCCGGTCTTTCCCGATGTTTCACGTGGAACGCGCGGCGGCTTTTCCGCGCGGGGCTCCTTGGCCGCCTTTGCGGCCTTTTCCGGCTGCATCAGGCGCTTGCCGCCCTTTCTTCTCTTCTTTTCCTCAAAGGCGCCGTTCATTTCATCCATGCTGGCTCCTCCTGTTTCTTCCGATCTTCCGGACAGGGACTTCCCTGCCAGTCGTTTCAGTATACCACAGTTTGTGAGAAAAAGAATCACAATTTGGTGACAATTTTGCGGGATTATCCGGCCTCTTTTGCACGTTTTGGGATGCGGATGGTCAAAAGGATGCCATCGTCCGTGTCCTCGCGCTGCATGTCGGCCTCGACGCCCGCGCGCTGCATCAGCCCGAGCGAGTGGCGGATGGTGTTCAAAAAGATGCGCACATCCTTGACGATGTAGGTCGGCAGGCGCGGCGGGGGCGTTTTCTGCTTGAGCTTCAGAAGCTCTTCGATATACGCCTCGCTCTGCGCGACGTTGTAGCCGCGTGCGGCGATAACTTGCAAGGCTTTGAGGCGGTCTTCCTCGTTCGTCAGGCGCAGCAGCGCCCGTGCGTGCCGCTCGGAGAGGTCATGCTCGCGCAGAAGGCGCACACAGTCGGGCGACAGGCGCAGCAGCCGCAGCTTGTTGGCAATAGCGGACTGGGATTTCCCCAGCCTTTCCGCCGCCTGCTCCTGCGAGAGGCCGTAGGTCGCGATCAGCCGCGCGATGGCCGCAGCCTCCTCCAAGTAGTGCAAATCGCGGCGCTGGAGGTTTTCGATCAGCGCGAGCAGCGCGCTCTCCTCCTCGCTCGAGCGCGCGAGCAGGCACGGCACCTCGCGCAGTCCCGCGAGCTTTGCCGCGCGCAGCCGCCTCTCTCCCGCGATGAGCTCGTAGCCCTCGTCCGTGCGGCGGACGGTCAGCGGCTGGAGGATGCCATAGCGGCGGATGCTGTCGCTCAGCGAGCGCAGCGAGGCCTCGTCAAACTCGATGCGCGGCTGGTTGGGGTTGGGGCGCAGCGCATCGATGGGCAGGTCGAGCACGCGGCGCGGGAGCAGCGGCTTTCTTGCGGACATTTCCATGGATTTCCCCTCCTTTTTCTCCACTTTTAGCACAGAAGGTGTGCAAAAGCGGGCGAAAATTGGCGGAGAGATCAAAAAATTCGCACCTTGCGGTGCGAATTTTCGTTTTCTCATTTATTTCCTGTCGTGCTTGACGTGGATACGGCTGATCGCGCGGGCGATGCGGGCATTGGCAATGGCCTGCTCCTGCGCGCTGCGCTTCGCCTTGAGCTCGGCGCGCGCCTCGGCGGCCATTTCCTCGGCGCGGTGGAGGTCGATCTCCTCCGGCCGCTCGATCGTGTCCACCAGCACGAGCGCCTCGCCGTGCTCCATCTTGAGCACGCCTTCGGACACGGCGGCGATCTGCTCGACGCCGTCGGCGTCCCGCAGCGTCAGCTTGCCGGGGACGACCGCGAGCACGATATCCTCGTGCTGCGCCATCAGGCCGTACATGCCGTCGATGCTCGGCACGGTGAGCGATGTGCACGCCCCGTCAAAAAACGTGCGCTCGGGCGCGAGGACGCGGAGAGGAAAGGTCTTCATCACGCTTCCCCGCTTTCCATCTTCTTCGCCTTGGCGAGCGCGTCGTCAAGCGTACCGACGTTGTAGAACGCCATCTCGGGATAGCCGTCCATCTCGCCGGAGAGAATGGCTTCAAAGCCGCGGAGTGTCTCCTCAAGCGGCACGTAGACGCCCGGAAGGCCCGTGAACTTTTCGGCCACGAACGTCGGCTGGGCCAAAAAGCGCTGGATCTTTCTCGCGCGGTTGACCGTGACCTTGTCCGTGTCGCTCAGCTCCTCCATGCCGAGGATGGCGATGATATCCTGCAATTCGCGGTATTTCTGCAACGTCGCCTGCACGCTGCGCGCGATGCGGTAGTGCCGCTCGCCCACGATATCCTCTTCCAGAATGCGGGAGGACGATTCGAGCGGGTCGACCGCGGGATATAAGCCCTGTTCGGCGATCTTACGGCTCAAAACCGTCGTCGCGTCGAGGTGGGTGAACGTCGTCGCCGGAGCAGGGTCGGTCAGATCGTCCGCGGGAACGTAGACCGCCTGCACGGACGTGATCGAGCCTCTCTTGGTCGAGGTGATGCGCTCCTGCAGCTCGCCCATTTCGTTCGCGAGCGTCGGCTGATAGCCGACGGCGGAGGGCATGCGGCCGAGCAGGGTCGAGACCTCGCTGCCCGCCTGCACAAAGCGGAAAATATTGTCGATGAACAGCAGCACGTCGCGCTGCTCCTCGTCGCGGAAGTATTCGGCCATCGTAAGGCCTGTCAGCGCCACGCGCATACGAACGCCGGGCGCTTCGTTCATCTGGCCGAAGACGAGCGCGGTCTTGTCGATAACGCCGCTCTCGTGCATCTCGTTCCAGAGGTCGTTGCCCTCGCGGCTGCGCTCGCCCACGCCGGTGAAGATCGAATAGCCGCCGTGCTCGACGGCGATGTTGTGGATAAGCTCCTGAATGAGCACCGTTTTACCGACGCCCGCGCCGCCGAACAGGCCGATCTTGCCGCCGCGCGGATAGGGCTCCAAAAGGTCGATGACCTTGATGCCGGTCTCCAAGATCTCAACGCTCGGGCTCTGATCGTCGAAGGCAGGGGGCTTTCTGTGGATGCTGCGGCGCGGCTCCGCGCCGCCGATCGGCGCGCCGCCGTCGATGGTATCGCCAAAGACGTTGAAAAGCCGTCCGAGCGTCGCCTTGCCGACGGGCACGCGAAGGCCGCTGCCTTCGCCCGTGACGGTCATGCCGCGGCTGAGGCCCTCGCTGCCGGAGAGCATGATGCAGCGCACCGTTTCGGCGCTCAAATGCTGCTCCACCTCCATCACAAGGCGCTTGCCGTTCAGCTCGACGGACAGCGCCTCGCGGATGCGCGGCAGCTCGCCGTGCGGGAAGCGCACGTCCACCACGCTGCCCGATACCTGAATGATCTTACCTGTGCGCATGCTGCGCCTCCTTCTTCATGTGGTTCTTCTTGCTGCGCGCGCCGGCGGAGACTTCCGTGATCTCGCTCGTGATGGCGCCCTGCCGCTCGTGGTTGTACTCGAGCCGCAGCTCGCGCAGCATGTCGTCCTCGTTCTGGTTGGCCGAGTCCATGGCAGAGGCGCGCGCGTTCTGCTCGGCGCAAAAGCTGTCGACCATCGCCGAGTACAAAAAGCCCGTGATGTACGCCGGCATGACCCTGGCGAGCACCTCCTCTGCCGAGGGCTCAAAGCGGATGGGCTTTTCCCCCGTCTCCTCTTTGGCAAAGTGCTCATCCTCCAGCGGCAGCAGGCGCACGGTGCGCACGTCCATGTCCACGCCGCTGCCAAGGTCGGTGTAGATGATAAAGAGCTTGGAGATCTCGCCCCGGTCGAAGAGATCCAAAAGCTTCGCCGTGATCTCTCTCGCGCGGCGGAGCGTGGGGCTCTGCGCATCGTAGAGGAAGCTCTTTTCCACCGGCACGCCGTGGCCGGAGAAGAAGTGCCGCCCGTTGCCGCCCACCACAAAAAGGCGGCTGTCAGGGTGCTTTTCAAGGCGCTTCATCGTCTCCTGAATAACATTCTGGTTGTAGGCGCCCGCGAGGCCGCGGTCCGCCGTCACCACAAGATAGGCGTATGTTCCCGGCTGGGCCAGATCGTCCGCGTTGCCCCGGTAGAGGTACGGGCTCTCGATCTCGCCCGCGTGCTGGAAGATCTGCTTGATCTGCGTCGAGACCGCGTCGAAAAACGGACGCGTCTTGGCAAGATCTTCTTTCGCCCGCCGCATCTTGGTCGAGGCGATGAGGTACATCGCGTTCGTCACCTTCTGCGTGCTCTGGATGCTCGCGATGTGCTCGCGGATCTCCTTCATGCTCGCCATGTACCTGTCACCTCACTTTTTATTTGGAAAAATAGCTTTGCACAAATTCCTTTGCGCACTCGATGATCTGCGACTGCTGATCGTCGCTGAGCTGGCCGGTCTGCTCGATGGCATTGCACAGCGCGCCCTGCGTCTCGCCAAAGTGCTGCAAGAGCGCGGGGATAAACGCGTCAAGCTGCTCTGGCACGATCTCTTGAAAAACATGGTTCAGCCCCGCGACGAGCAGGATGACCTGCTCATACTGCTTGTAGGGGTGGAACTGCTTCTGCCGCAGCATGCGCATCAAGCCCTGACCGTAGGATAAAAGCTTTGCCGTCGACTCGTCGAGGTCGCTTGCAAACTGCGTGAACGACTCCATCTCGCGGTACTGCGAAAGGTCGAGGCGGATGGTCTTGGCTGCCTTTTTCATCGCCTTGGTCTGCGCGTCGCCGCCCACGCGGGACACGGACAGGCCCACATTCACCGCCGGACGCTGGCCGGAGAAGAACAGGCGCGTTTCCAGAATGAGCTGACCGTCGGTGATGGAAATGACGTTCGTCGGGATATAGGCCGACACGTCGCCGGACTGCGTCTCGATGATCGGCAGCGCCGTGATGCTGCCGCCGCCCTTCTCCCCGCTCAGATGCGCCGCGCGCTCGAGCAGGCGGGAGTGCAGATAGAACACGTCGCCCGGATACGCCTCGCGGCCCGGGGAGCGCTCCAAAAGAAGGCTCATCGCGCGGTACGCGATGGCGTGCTTGGAAAGATCGTCGTAGACGATCAGCACGTCGCGGCCCTTATTCATAAAGTATTCGCCCATGGCGCAGCCCGCGTAGGGCGCAATGTACTGTAACGGCGCGGGATCGCTCGCCGTGGCGTTGACGATGATCGTATAATCCATCGCGCCGTGCGTTTCCAGCGTCTTTTTGAGCTGGGCGACGGAGCTCGCCTTCTGTCCGATGGCGACATAGATGCAGATGACATCCTTGCCCTTCTGGTTGACGATGGTGTCGAGGGCGATAGCGGTCTTGCCGGTCTGGCGGTCGCCGATGATGAGCTCGCGCTGGCCGCGGCCGATGGGGAACATCGAGTCGACGGTCAGAATGCCCGTCTCAAGCGGCGTGTCGACGCTCTGGCGGTCGATGATGCCGGGGGCGGGACTCTCCACTGCGCGGTAGCCGTCGGCGCGGATGTCTCCCCCGCCGTCGATGGGCACGCCGAGCGCGTTGACCACGCGGCCGAGGAATCCCTCGCCCACGGGAACGCCCGCCGTGCGTCCGGTGCGGCGGACCGCGCTGCCTGCGCAGACGCTCGCGTCGTCGTCAAAGAGGATGCAGCCGACGCTGTCCTCGGATAAGTCCTGCACCATGCCGCGCACGCCGCCGTCGAAAAGCAGCACCTCGCCATAGGCGGCGCCCTCCAGCCCGTCCACGCGGGCAATGCCGTCGCCGATGGTCAGAACGGTGCCGACCTCCTGTGCCATGGCCTGCGGCGTCCACGAGAGCACCGTCTCCTTCAGCAGCGGGATGACGTCGCCCTGCGTGGCAGCGAGCTTTTCGAGCGCGTCCTTGAACTGGCTCAGGCGTCCGCCCGCGCTCCAGTCGTAGACCTCCGCGCCCACCTCGAGGCGGAAACCGTCGGGGTAGTCATCACTCTTTTGCCAGGTAATCGTCGTGCCCTCGCCGTACTTTTCGGCGAGGAAGGCCAGAAATCGCTTCTCCTGCTCCTGCGACGGACGCACGGCAGAGAGCAGTACGGCCTCTAAATGCTCCGTGCGCTCAGCCATTGTCCTTGCGCTCCTCCGCCGTGTCCAGGAACTTGTCGTAAGCGTCCGACGTGCTGGAGAGCACCAGCTTTTCCGCCGCGGCGCTCATCAGCTCGGAAATTTCGCCCTTGGCCTGCTCCATCACGCGCTCATGCTCGCGCGCGGCATCTTCCCGCGCCTTGCGCACGATCTCGCCCGCCTGCTGCTCGGCCTGCGCGCGGCGCTCGTCCACCGCGTGCTGCAAGGCTTCGTTCGCCTCACGCTGGCGGCGTGCGATCTCCTCGTCGGCACTCTTGAGCTGCGCTTCATAGCCGGCCTTCGTCTTCTCGGCCTCGGCAAGCACGGCCTTGGCGTCCTCGTCCATCTTCTCATAGTGCGCCTTGCGGCTGTCCATAAAGCTCTTCACAGGCTTGTAGAGCAGAAAATACATCGCGCCGAACAGGATAACAAAGTTCAGCGCATGCAGCAGGATCTGCTGCAAATTGATATTAAGCGGCATTCAAAGCCCCTCCTTTTTGGGAGTGTTCTTCATCAAAGGACGAAGATAATGAGGATCGCCACGATCAGGGCGTAAATGATGACCGTCTCGATAAACACAAGGCCCATCATCATCGTGGTTCTGATCTGACTTGTGGCCTCGGGCTGGCGGGCGATGGCCTCGCTCGACTTGCCGACCGCAATGCCCATGGCCAGCGCGCCGCCAAGGCACGCAATGCCGATCATCACGCCCGAGCCCATCGCTTTGGCAGAGGTCACGTCGTTGTCGTTGCTGCCGGCCGTGACGCTCACGGTCTCAGTCACGTTGCTGTCGCTCCCGCTTTCGTTTGCGGCGAGGGCCGGAATGGTGCAGATCATCAGCGCGCACAGCAGCATCATCAGCGCTGCGAATTTCTTCATCGTTTTCATGGCAATTTTACCTCTTTCTTCAGGCAGCCGTTTCGCTGCGGGATTCTTTCATCTTTTTTGCCTTGGGCTTTTTCTCGTGCTTTTCGGTCGATTCGCCGTAGAACGTCGACACCAGCATCGTTAAAACATACGCCTGGATCAGCGCGTGCAGCAGCGTGAACATCACGCCCACAATGACCGGCAGCACATAGGAAAGCGCCGCGTAGTAATACACAAGTTCCGTCACGAGCGCGCCGGAAAGCAGCGCGCCGAAGAGTCGAAAGCTCATCGAGATCGGTAGCGAGAAATCCTTGAGCGCGTGCAGAAATCCGCCCACGCCCGCGGCGATCAGTCCGCCGAAGAGGATCACGCCGTAGCTCATCACGCCCAGCGCGATCGCCCCGTTGATATCGGACAGCGGCGCGGGCAGGCTGACGGCGTGGCCTGATGTGGTCACCACCTGAATGCCGAGCAGCTCAAAGAGCGTGCTGACAAAGATGTAAACACCGGCGGTGAAGATGTACGCCCGCAGGAATTTATTGCGGTGCGGGCTGCCGCCCTCGGCCAGGCCGTCGAACATGCCGACGATCTGCTCTAAAACGAGTTGGAACCTGCCGGGCACATATTTGAATTTTGGGATCACAAAAAGCCGGCACACAAGGGCGAATACTATTAGAATACCCGTCACGATGTAGGCGGAGATGAGCCCCGGGTTCACCTCGATCAGGCCAAACAGGCTCACCTTGTTCTGCTCGTGCAGCACCGCGTCACGCATGACCTCCTGGATCGGTTCGCTCTCGCCGCCTGACGGCGTGAGCAAACATCCGGCCAGCAGCGCCAGCACGATCACGGCGAACACGATGATCTCTCGCGTTCGCTTTTTCTTATCCACGCGCCCTACCCCCTTTTGTCTCTCTCGTCCATTTTTCCGCTTGGAATACAGCACTTATTTATACCACCTGCACGCAGGAAATGCAAGTCTTCCTTCATGATTAACCGCCGCTTTACAGCATCTTTTCGTCTTCTTAACAGAGCCCTGACCCCTCCCCTTTTTTTCAATAAATAGAGCAGCGGAAGGAGACAGTGCTGCCCCCTTCCGCCGCTCTATTCCACTTTTCTCGTTATCGTCACAATACGAAGATGATCAGGATGGCCACGATCAGCGCATAGATGATGACCGTCTCGATAAACACAAGGCCCATCATCATCGACGTGCGGATCTGCCCCGCCGCCTCGGGTTGTTCGGCCATGTTGTTCGCCGCCTTTGCAACGGAATGCGCCATGCCCAGCGCGCCGCCAAAGCACGCCACACCGATAAGCGCCGCCACCGCCCAGATCTTGCGCAGCTTGACGGTATTTTCGTTCGCTCCCGCTTCGGCAGACTCTTCCACCTCACTCAGCGTTTCCGGGGTCTCCACGTTTCGCTCCCCGCCCGCGGCGGCCAGCGCCGGAATCGTCAGCGCGCACAGCAGCGCCAGCACGGCAAACAGCGACCAAATTCGTTTCATCATTCGACTCCTTAACGCAAAAATGCAGTTTCTTTGCGAAATCTTTATAAAGACTATATACCACCCGTGCGCCAATGGCAAGTCTTTTTATAAAAAGCACAAAAAGTAGGATCCTCTCCCCTAATTTTTCGTTTTTTCTTTCTCTTGAGAGTAGCATTTTCCGCGCGTTTCTGCTATCGTGTAGAAAAACAAATCAAATCGAAAGGAAAATGCACATGTTCTGGGATCGGGTCGCAGGGGTCTATGACCTTTTTGCGGACGTTTTCAACAATAGGGCGCATCGCGCGCTCATTGCCGCCGTTAGTCCCCGTATCACACCAGACGACGCGGTGCTCGAATGCGCCTGCGGCACGGGACTGCTCACCGGCGCCATCGCCAAGCGCTGCCGGACGCTTCTCGCGACGGACTTCTCCGCCAACATGCTCAAGCGGGCGAAGAAGAAATACGGCGCGCTGCCAAACGTCACGTTCCGCCAGGCCGACATCCTTCATTTAGACGAGCCGGACGGGCAGTTCGACGTGGTCATCGCCGCGAATGTCATCCACCTGCTCGACGAGCCGTACAAGGCCCTTGCCGAGCTCGACCGCGTCTGCCGCAGCGGCGGCACGATCATCGTCCCGACCTATATGAACCGCAGCGAGCAGGGCAAAACGAGCGGCTTTGCCTCGACCGTCGGCAAGGCGGGCGCGGACTTCAAGCGTCAGTTCACGTTCGACACGTATAAGCAGTTTATCGCCGCGGCGGGCTACGACGATGTCGACTATGCCTACTGTCCCGGCCGCGTGCCCTGCGCCGTCGCCGTGATCCACAAGCCGTAAAAAGCAAGGAAAAAGGCTCCGCAGAGTATTCTGCGGAGCCTTTTTTACATTTTGTATTCACTTTCTCTTCTGTCGGCGGATGTCTTCGCCGAAAAAGAGCAGCATTTGATACTCTCCCTGCAATCTTGACAGCACCGGCGCGCCGTAGCGCCGCCCGAGCTCGTCGGGGCTCAGGTTCGTGGAGATGACAGTCTTCTTCCCCGTGATGAGGCGCGTGTTGACGATCTGATACATCGCGCTGTGGACAAAGCTCGTCATCAGCTCGGTGCCGAGGTCGTCTAAAATCAGCAGGTCGCAGCCGAGCGCGCGGCTCACGGCGGTGTCGGCGTTCTCGCCGTCGTCGCGGCCGAACTTCTGCGCCTCGAAGCGGGCGAAGATGTGCCCCGCCGTGTCGTAGACCACGCTGTGGCCGCTCGCGCTCACGACGCGCGCGATGGACGCGGAGAGGAACGTTTTCCCCAGTCCCGTGCCGCCGGTCAGCAGCAGGTTGCCGCTCTTGGGCGAAAACTCGTGCGCGTAGTCCTGGCAGATGTCGTACACGCGCTCCATGTTCGTGCGCGGCGACACGCCGAGGTCCTCGTCCGGCACGGACGAATAGTAGTCGAAGTTGAAATTTTCGAAGCACTGCGAGCCGAGGTCCAAAAGGCCCGAGAGCTCCTTGTTCTGCTCCCTGGCGTAATAGCCGCGCAGGCACGAGCAGACCTCGCTGCCGAGAAAGCCCGTGTCGTTGCAGCGCGAGCACTTGGGCTTTTCCTCGAGATAGTCGCCCGGCAGTCCCAGGCGCGTCAGGAGAAGGCGCTTTTCCTGCTGCAAGTTGAGGTTTTCCTCCCGCAGCGCCTCAATGGCCGGGCGCGGGTCCGTCCCGCGGCGCAGGCCGGAGGCGATGATCTTCGCCATCGTGTGCGACAGCTCGCGGTCGATCTCCTCAATGCGCGGGCACTTGGTATATACCGCGCGCTCACGCGCGCGGAAATTCTCCGCGCGGCGCTGCTTGTCCTCGTCGAAGCGCGCCAGCGCCTGGCGCATCAGCCGCCCATCGTAAGACATCCTTCTCCCCCGCTTTCGTTACTGATTCAAATATTCCTTCATCCAGGCGTTGCCGCCGTCGTTGGTGTTCTTTTTCGGCTTGCTCTGCTCCTTGGCGTTCTCGGCCCTGACCTCGGCGAGCGTGTGCAGGCCCTTTTCGTGCCAGCGCTTCAAAATGCCGTTGCAGTACGGCCAGCGGAACTCGTGGCAGTGCAGCACCGTGCGGTCGTAGGCTTCGGACACCGTCTCCGCCGGAAAGCCCATCTCCGCCCACGCGGAGAGATACTTCTCCTCGCTCGGCGCGCTCGCACGGCCCTGCATTTGCAGCGCCGCCATGTACTCGGGGTACCTGCCGCGCAGGGCTTGCTCGCGCTTCATGTACTCGCTGGCCTTTTCGATGGAAAAGAGCTCCTTGCGCGCCCAGACGTAGCCCTCTTTTTCGATCTCGCGCATGTTGGGCAGCCGCCCCTCGCCGAACTGCTGCTCCTTTTTCGCGATGCAGTAGTTGACGAGCGTGTAGACCACGTCCGCGGGCAGACCCAGATTTTCGTACAGCCCTAACAGCTTCTTGACCGACGGGGTCGAGAGCGGGCCGAGCTTGTGCTCCACCTCGCGCAGAAGGCAGGCGAAGCGCCCGTCGCCCTCCAACTTGCGCGCGATGTCCTCGCGCGTGTACTCGGGCGGCTCGCTGAGCTGCTGGGGCGGCGGAAGGGGCGCTTCCTCCTCCTTCTTCTCCGGCGCGCCGACGAGCTTCATCTCGTAGAGCGCCTGCTCCGCCGCGCGAAGACGCGTTTCGTCCCACTTGAGCTCGCGCGCGAGCTTGCCGGAGTCCGCCGCGCCGCGCGCATGCAGGATGGCGAGGTACAGCAGCGCCGCGTCGCCGCTGCCACCCGCGATCAATCGCTTGACCGTCGCCGATGAGAGCGTGATGTTCTCCTCGGTGCTCAAATGCAGCACATAGCCTGCCATGTTCCCCGCCTCCTTTCGTCCATTTTTGATTCCATTATTCTACATGAAATTTTCCCGTTCGTAAACATGAAATTTTTTGCTTCCCCCTTTTCACATTTTCACTCCCGTGTTATACTGTTAGAGATTATATGGGTGGAATTTGCCCTTTTTTGTGCAACGCCGAAATAGAAAGGAGCACACAAATCATGGAAAACCGCATCACGATCTCCATCTGCGACGAGGAATACACCTTTGTCGCCGAGGAAGCCCCCTCCTATATGCAGAAGGTCGGCTCCTACGTCAACGACAAAATGAGCGAGCTGCTCGACGCTGCCAAGGTCGGCCGCACGGACGCCGCCGTGCTGACCGCCGTGAACATCACCGACGAGCTCTTCAAAGAGCGCGAGGCCGGCGACGCGCTGCGCCGTCAGGTCAAGCAGTACCTTGACGAGGCGAGCCAGGCCAAAAACGAGGTCAGCGAACTCAAGCGCGAGATCTTCAAGCTCCAGCAGCAGAAAAAGTAAACCCTTGACGACGGAGCTGTTAGCGCCCGCGGGCGGGCAGGAGGCGCTTGTTGCCGCCGTGCAGAGCGGCGCAGACGCCGTGTATATGGGCTTTGGCGCGTTCAACGCGCGCCGCAGCGCGAGGAACTTCTCTGACGAGGAATTCCGCGCGGCAGTCTCTTATTGCCATTTGCGGGGCGTGAAGGTCTATCTGACGCTCAACACGCTCGTCACCGACCGCGAGCTCCCCGCGCTTGCCGCGGAGGCGCGCACCGCGTCGGAGTGCGGCGTGGACGCGATCCTGGTGCAGGATTGGGGCGTTCTGGCGACGCTGCAAAAAATTATTCCCGACGTGCCGCTGCACGCCTCGACGCAGATGAGCCTGCACACGCTCTCGGGCGTTCAGGAAGCGGCAAGGCTCGGCATGACGCGCGCGGTGCTCGCGCGCGAGCTTTCGCGCGGGGAGATCGCCGAAATCTGCCAAAAAAGCCCCATCGAGATCGAAACGTTCGTCCACGGCGCGCTGTGCATGTGCTACAGCGGCCAGTGCGAGATGTCTGCCGTCATCGGGCGGCGCAGCGGCAACCGTGGTGCCTGCGCCCAGCCCTGCCGTCTGCCCTACGGCTTTTCCGGCAGGGCGGACGGCCATCCGCTGAGCTTGAAGGACGCGAACCTCGCGCCCTTCGTGCCGGAGATGATGGATATGGGCGTTGCCTGCCTCAAGATCGAAGGGCGCATGAAGCGCCCGGAGTATGTCGCCGCCGTGACGGAAATATACGCGCGCCTTCTGCGCGAGCATCGCACGCCGACGAAGGACGAGCAGAAAAAGCTCGCCCTCGCCTTCTCGCGCGACGGCTTTACCGAGGGGTACTACCGCGGTGTGCGCGGACGCGAGATGTTCGGCACGCGGCCCGAAAATGCAAGATGGCCCGAGGACTGGTTCAGCGAGATTCGCGCGCGCTATGAAAAGGAAAATTTGCGGCTTGTGCCGCTCACATTAGAATGCACCATCCGCGCCGGTCAGCCGATGGCCCTGACGGCGGAGGACTTAGGCGGCCACCGCGTGACCGTCACCGGCGCAGTGCCCGAGGCGGCGCGCAGCCGCGCCGTCACCGCGGAAGAGGTCGAAACGCGCCTCAGGAAAACCGGCGGCACGGCGTTTTCGGTGACGCATTGCACCATCGCACTCGACGGCGGTCTCGCTGTCAGCGCGGGCGCGCTCAATGCCCTGCGCCGCGAAGCGCTCGCGCAGATGGAAGCGCAGCGCACCGCCGTGCCGAAACGCCGCGTATTCGACTTTGTTCCGCCAACAATCGTCAAAAACGGCGCGGACAAGCCGCTTTTGACCGTCTCCCTCCACAGGGCCGAGCAGCTGAGTGAGGAACTGATCGCGCTCGCTCCCGCGCGGGTGTATGTGCCCGTCGAACTACTGGCGCAGCTTGACCTTTCGCCACATCTCGGCAGAACCGAATTTTTCGCGGTGCTGCCGCGCATCTACCGCACACAGGACGAGCCTATTCTGCGCGCGCTGCTCGAGGACGCCGCCAAAAAAGGCGTCACGGGCGTGTCGCTCGGCAACCTCGGCCACCTGCCGCTCGCGCGTGGACTTGATTGCAAGCTGCACGGCGGCTGGCCGCTGAACGTCTACAACTCCGCCGCGCTCGCTTTCTGGAAAGAACAGGGACTTTCGAGCGCGTGCGTCTCGTTCGAGCTGCGCGACGCGCAGATTCGGGACCTCAGCAAGTGCCTCCCGTGCGAGGCCATCGTCTATGGCCGCCTTCCCCTGATGCTCACGGAAAACTGCCTGAATGCGAACGCGTTCGGCTGTCGATACTTTACCGAGCGCCCCGCCTCCGTTCCCTGCGACGGCGCGTGCGCAAGCGCCCCCGAGCTGACCGACCGGCGCGGCGAGCACTTCCCCGTGCTGCGCGCGTGGGGCTGCCGCAGCGAGATCGAGAACGGAAAGATTCTTTATCTCGCGGACAAATCGAAGGACTGGCAGACGCTCGGTCTGCGCTTTGCGCAGCTCCGTTTCACGACCGAGAGCGCCTCTGAATGCGTCCGCGTGCTGCGCGCGTATCAGGGTGAGCCGGTCGAAGCGCCGGAGAATATCACCCGCGGTCTCTTCTACCGCGGCGCAGAATGAATTCCAAATTGTAATTTTTTATCTTGATTATACTTTTTATTATCAAATAGTGAGGCAATATCATGGCAATCGTTTTGGCTTCTCAATCCCCGCGCCGTCAGGAGCTGCTCGCCCGCATCGGCGTGGAGGACTTTAAGACCCTCTCGCTCGACATTGACGAGAGCTATCCGGAAGGTCTTTCTCCCGAGGACACGGTGCGCTACATTGCAAAGAAGAAGTGCGACGCTGCCGCCGCGCTCTGCGCGCCCGATGATCTCATTATCACGGCGGACACGATGGTCTTTTTGGACAATGACCGCCTCGGCAAGCCGCGCGATGAGGACGATGCGTTCCGCATGCTGCGCGAGCTTGCCGGCCGCGGCCACACGGTCTGCACGGGCGTGAGCGTTCGCCGCGGCGCGCAGGAAGAGCGCTTCGCCGTGTCCACGCGCGTCTTTTTCCGCCCGATGACGGACGACGAGATCCGCGCCTACATCAAAACCGGCGAGCCGATGGACAAAGCCGGCGCCTACGGCGTGCAGAGCCGCGGCGCGCTCTTTGTCGAGCGCATCGACGGCGACTTTTTCAACGTCATGGGACTTCCCGTCGAGCAGCTTGGCTTAGTGCTCGCGCGCTTTGGCGTCAAGCTCCTCTAACCTCTCCCCTGCCCTACGATGAAAGGAGGGTAAGCCTTGAAAGAATTTTTCCGTCAGCACGGGCTGCGCATTCTGGCCGTCGCCGCGGCGGTCGCCGTGGCATTGAGCCTTTTGACCTACTTTTCCTCGACGTCCTCGGTGCTTGAAAACATCGCGGGCGTGCTGACGTACCCGTTCCGCGCCGCCGCCACCGCCGTGAGCGACTGGGCGGCCGACAAGCGCCAGTATTACGAGGACACGACCACACTCAAGGAGGAAAACGCGGCGCTCAAAAAAGAGATCGCGGACCTTCGCGCCCAGCAGCGTCAGGCGCAGGCCGACAGCGAGGAAAATAAGCTCCTGCGCGAGCTTTTGAAGCTCCAGCAGCAGCGGCGCGACTTCACGTTCGTCTCCACCGCCGTGCTCGCCCACAGCGAGAGCAGCTGGACGTCGTCGCTGTCTCTCAACCACGGCACCGATCAGGACATCGCCGTGGGCGACTGCGTCGTCAGCGCCGAGGGCTATCTCGTCGGCGTCATTTCCGAGGTCGGCCTCAACTGGTCGACAGTGCTGACCGTCATCGACACGGACACCGAGCTCGGCGCGCGCATCTTCCGCACCGGCGAGGTCGCCGTGGCGGAGGGCGACTTCTCCCTGATGGGTCAGGGCAAATTAAAGCTCTCGTACCTCACGTCGGACGACGAGGTGCTCATCGGCGACCAGATCGTCACGTCGGGCCTTGGCGGATATTACCCGAGCGGCCTTGTCATCGGTTCGGTCGAATCGCTCCAGACCGGCGACGACGGCCTTGCCCGCTACGCGGTCCTCGCGCCCATGATGGACTTTGCCGCCCTGACCGAGGTGTTCGTCATCACGGACTACGACATTGTCGACTGAGGGAGGCGCGCATGAATCTCACCCAAACCACCGCGCTTAAGTGGACGTTTTACGCGCTCGCCGCCGCGGCGCTCTTTTTCATGCGGCGGCTGCTTCTCGGGTCGATGGCGTTTTTCGGTGTCATCCCCTTTCTGCCGCCTGTGATCCTTGCAGTCATGGCGTCGTTCGAGCTGCCGCGTTCAGCCGTCATCGCGGGCATTGTCTTCGGCGCGCTGTGCGACCTTGTGCTCCCCGCGCCATTCGCGTGTCTCTATACCATTGCATTCACGCTTGCGGCGCTGCTCATCTCAACAGTTGTCAGCAATTTATTGCAGCAGGGCTTTGCCCGTGCGCTGCTCTCGACCGTGCTGGCGTTTCTGCTTGTCGATCTTTTGCAGGCGTTCGCGCTGCTGCCGCGCAGCGGCTCGACCGCCATTTTGCCGATGCTGCACCTGTTCGCGCGCGAAACGGCGCTCTCGTGTCTGCTGCTCGTGCCGGTGTATCCGGCGCTGCGCGCCGTGCGCCGCGCCTTCCCCGACTGATTTTCCCATTTTCCCCCAAGCCTCAAGGAAAGGAGGCCGCTATGGATTCCAAACGCTTTACCCGCCGCCTCGTTGCGCTCGGCGCGGCGATGTTTTTCTGCGCACTCGTGTTCGTCGTCACGCTGTTCGACGCGCAGATTGTCAACGGCGACGATTATCTCGCCCAGTCCATCCGCACGAATGCCAAGTCCGAGACTGTCAAGGCTTCACGCGGCGTCATCACCGACCGCAACGGCAAGGTACTCGTGTCGAACCGCGCGGTCTACACGCTGAATTTTGATTCCTCACTCGTCTCTTCCGACGAGCTCAACGACGCGCTGCTGCGCGTCATTGAACTGATGAACGCGCAGGGCGTTGAAATTAAGGACACGCTTCCGCTCGCCAGGACCTCGCCCTACGCCTACGACACCGCGAACGGCAGCGCGAAAACGCTCGTCAAGTACCTCGTCTCGCTCAAGTGGATCAATGAAAAGAACGTCGGCGACGACGGCCTCCCCACTACGCTGACAGGCTCTGCGCTGTATCTGAAGCTGCGCAGCGAGTACGGGATCGACGAAACGCTCCCGAATTCCACGGTACGCACACTCATCGGGCTGCGCTACTCCCTCGCCTCCGCCAAGATGAACGGCTCCACGACCTTCGAATTTGCGAGCGACGTGGATGTTTCGCTCATTTCCCTCATCAAGGACGGCAACTACGCCGGCGTGCAGGTGGACACCTCGTCCGTGCGCGTTTACGAGACCGACTACGCCGCCCACGTCCTCGGCTACACCGGCAGCATTCAGGACTGGGACGATTATAAGGATAAGGACGGCTACACGCTCGCGAGCACCGTCGGCATCTCCGGCGTGGAAAATGCGTTTGAAGACTATCTTCACGGCAGCGACGGCAAGCGCCTTGTCACGCTCAACGAATCCGGCAAGATCACCGGCGAGCTCTACTCCGTCGAGCCGAAGCCCGGCTCCACCGTGGCGCTGACGATCGACATCGACTTTCAGGCACAGGTGGAGGAGGCGCTCAAAAATACCGTCTCTTCCATGACAAAATCCGACGGCATCGACCGCGGCGCGGCCGTGGCCGTCGTGCAGGTCGGCACGGGCGACGTGCTGGCGCTCGCATCCTATCCGACCTATTCCCTCTCGACGTTCCGTCAGGACCTTGCAGAGCTCTCCACCGACCCCTTGCAGCCGATGTGGAACCGCGCCACGCAGGGAAAATACGCCCCCGGCTCGACCTTGAAGCCGCTGACGGCCATCGCCGCGCTCGAATCCGGCGCGACGACCGTGCGCGAAAAGATCTACGACTCCGGCAAGTGGACGTACCCCGGCTACTCCGCGAGCTACACCTACTGCTGGAAGCGCAGCGGCCACGGCTCGCTCAACGTCCGCGGCGCGATCATGAATTCCTGCAACTATTTCTTCGCCGAAATGGGCTACCGCATGGGCATGGACACGCTGCGCGAGTATTACGCGAAATTCGGTCTCGGCTCCCCGACCGGCATTGAGATCGGCGACACCGCGGGCCGCCTCCCCTCGCAGAACGAGGGCGAAAACCTTGCCCCGTGGGCGGCGTTCGGTCAGGCGAACCAGGAATACTCCCCCCTCCAGCTCGCAAACTACATTGCGACGCTCTGCGGCGGGGGTGACCGCTACGCCACGCACCTTTTGAAAAACGTCCGCTCCAGCGGCTCCGGCGCGCTCAAATACGTTTACGACGCCGAGCCGGTCGAGACGATCGCCATGAGCAGCGAAAATCTCTCCGCCGTCCTCGCCGGTATGCACGACCTCGCGACTGACGGCGCGGTGTCGCAGTATTTCAAGGACTGTATCGTCGACGCCGCGGCCAAGACCGGTACGATCCAGACCGGCGACACGAAGAACAACAACGGCGCGTTCGTCTGCTTCGCCCCCTACGACGATCCGCAGATCGCCGTCGCCATCGTCATCGAAAAGGGCGGCTCCGGCGCAGCGTTGGCCTCCACCGCCGTGCAGGTGCTCAACGCTTACTTCTCCAACACGTCCGCGTCCTCCGCGATCACGGGCGAAAATACACTGCTGGGTTAAGCGCACCGTTTCGGCGCGCTTTTGCCTGTTTCAGCCGCTTTATTTGGCAGAAAGGAATGTGTTATGTCAACTAAATGGTTTGATCCGCGCGATCTTCTCTTCAAATCTCCCTTTGGCGCGGTGCCCTGCGGCGCCGATGTCTCGTTCTGCTTTCGCCCCGAGCGCGGCGCGGCGGTCACGCGCTGTGAGCTGCTTGCTCACGGCGAGTTTGCCGGCCAATGGACGACGGTGGAGCTTACTCCCGCGCAGGAGGACGGCCACGTCGTCTATCGCGGCATCTTCACCGCGCCGGATGACGTGGAGCTCGTCTGGTACCACTTCCGCCTCTCGTGGGCGGACGGCGGCACGAGCTGCTACGGCAAAAACGGTCTCTGCGCGTGGGACGCGGTCGAGCCCTGGCAGCTCACGGTCTACGACGACACACACAAAACGCCCGCGTGGTTCGGCCGCGGCGTGACGTATCAGATCTTCCCCGACCGCTTCCGCCGCGCTAAATCTCGTGATGCTGCAGGCCTTGTCGGCCCGCGTACGCTGCACGAAAATTGGGACGAGCTTCCCGAATACCGCCCGAACTCCGAGGGCGAGATCACGTGCAGCGACTTTTTCGGCGGTGACTTGCAGGGGATCACGGAAAAGCTCGACTACCTCGCCTCTCTCGGTGTGACGACACTCTACCTCTGCCCGATCTTCGAGGCCTCGACCAACCACCGCTACGACACGGCCTGTTATGAGCGCATTGACCCGCTGCTCGGCGATGAAGCGGCCTTCCGCACGCTCTGCGCGGAGGCGAAAAAGCGCGGCATCTACGTGATGCTCGACGGCGTCTTCAACCACACAGGGCGAAAGAGCGTCTATTTCAACGCCGACGGCTTTTACGACGACCTCGGCGCGGCGCAGGGCGAGCAGTCGCCCTATTACCGCTGGTACAGCTTCCACCCCTTCCCCGACGAGTACGACGCCTGGTGGGGCATCAAGAACCTGCCCGCAGTCAACGAGCTGGAAAAAAGTTATGTTGACTACATCATCGAGGGTGATCATTCCATTATCAAGCACTGGCTGCGCGCGGGCGCATCCGGCTGGCGGCTCGACGTCGCCGACGAGCTCCCCGACGAGTTCATTGCCAAAATTCGCGCGGCGATGAACGAGGAGAACCCCGACACTTATCTTCTCGGCGAGGTCTGGGAGGACGGCACGACGAAGATCGCCTACTCCCAGCGCCGCAAGTACCTTTTGGGCCGCGAGACGAACGGCCTGATGAACTACCCGTTCCGCACGGCGCTGATGGCGTATTTGCTCGGCGGCGGCGCGGAATACTTCCGCGACAGCATGGAGGAGCTGCGCGAAAACTATCCTGCGCCCGCGTTCTACGGCGCGATGAATTTCCTCTCGACCCACGACACGCCAAGGCTTTTGACGATTCTGGGCCTCACCTCCCCCGCGCCGCAGACGCGCGACGAGCGCGCGGTCTATCAGCTCAGCGATTCCGACCTTGCGCGCGGCATGTCGCTCCTCAAGCTCGCGGCTCTGATCCTCTACACCTTTCCCGGCTCGCCGATGCTCTACTACGGCGACGAGGCCGGCATGCAGGGCTTTGAAGACCCGTTCAACCGCGGAACCTACCCGTGGGGACGCGAGAATGCCGAATTGGTGCAATACTTCCAACAGCTCGGCGCGCTGCGCAAATCGCACGAGGCGCTGCAAAGCGGCACGATCGTCTACCATGCCGCGCAGGGCCGCGCGCTGGCGTTCTCGCGCCGCACGGAGCACGACCACTGCCTCACGGCAGTCAATGCGGGCGGCGAGCCCGTCACGCTCACCCTTCCGTGGGACGGCACGCTCGCCGAGGACGCCCTGTCCCATCAGGAGTTCTTCTGCGGCAACGGCCTGCTTCGCCTGACGCTCGAACCCTACGGTACGATGCTGCTGACCCAGCCGCAGGAGTGATTTGTTTCACGTGAAACACTGATTTCAGGTCATGGTAAAGGTCAGCGCCTTTACCATGACCTTTTTCTGTCCTCAGCACTGCCCCAGCGGTGATACCCCATCACCGGCCCAAACAGGGGCAAATCGAGACGTAAAGGCCTGCGCCTTGTCATGTTTCACGTGAAACAAATTTGCAAAATTTGAGCTTCCCTGTTGAAATTGAGCCGTTTTGTGCTATACTGAACAAGAATGAAAATGGATCAATGCTTTTATGACTAAGGTGGGTGTTTTTTTGGCTAAAATCGTTGCAATCGTCAATCAAAAGGGCGGCGTCGGCAAAACGACGACCTGCGTCAACCTGACCTCCTCCCTCAAGGAGAAAGGCAATCGCGTCCTGCTGTGTGACTTTGACCCGCAGGCCAACTCCACCTCCGGCATGGGTGTGGACAAGGCGGCCTCGCGCGGCGTTTATGACGTGCTCATCAACGGTGCGGACGTCACGGCCAGCGTGGCGCACACGCGCTACGGCGATGTGCTCCCCTCCTCGAAAGCCTTGGCGGGCGCGGGTATTGAGATGATCGACCGCGAAAACCGCGAATTCCTGCTCAAGCAGGCGCTCGATATTCTCTCGCCCAATTACGACTTTATCCTCATCGACTGCCCGCCGTCGCTCGAACTCTTAACGGTCAACGCCCTCTGCGCCGCGAATTCCCTGATCGTTCCTGTGCAGGGCGAATATTTCGCGCTCGAAGGCCTGTCCGACCTGATGCACACGGTCCGCATGGTGCGCCGCAGCCTGAATCCCGGCCTGGAGCTCGAAGGCGTTCTGCTCACGATGTTCGACGGGCGCACGAATCTCGCCCTCCAAGTTGCGGAAGAGGTCAAGCGCTACTTCCCCGGCAAGGTGTATTCGACCGTCATCCCCCGCAATGTACGCCTTTCCGAAGCACCGAGCCACGGCAAGCCGATCAACTACTACGACCGCAACTCCCGCGGCGCGGAGGCTTACAGCAACCTCGCCAACGAGTTTTTGAAGCAGAACCGCTGATACATTAAATATAAGGGCGCATTCCGCCCGCTTCATCCCACAGAAAGGAGAAGTCTCCATGGCAAATGCAAACCGCGGGCTCGGCAAGGGGCTCGGCGCGCTGCTGGGCGACGCCGCCCTGCGCACCGACACGTCCGACAACCTCTACCTCCCCATCTCGCAGATCGAACCCTACGCCAATCAGCCGCGCCGCCACTTCGATGAAGAGGCTCTGCAGGATCTGGCCGATTCCATCCGCGAGCACGGCATTATCCAGCCGTTGACGGTCCGCCGCCTTTCTTCCGGCTACTATCAGATCATCGCGGGCGAGCGCCGCTGGCGCGCCGCGCGCATCGCCGGTCTTGCCGAAGTGCCCGCCATCGTCATCGAGGCGGATGACCGCAAGATGACCGAGCTCTCGCTCATCGAAAACCTCCAGCGCGAAGACCTTGACCCCATCGAAGAAGCCGAGGGCTACAAAACGCTGATGGACAACTACCATCTCACGCAGGAGGAGGCCGCCGAGCGTGTCGGCAAGTCCCGCTCCGCCGTGGCAAACAGTCTGAGATTGTTAGGGCTTTGCCCCGAAGTGCGGCAAATGCTGCAAAACGGCGACCTCTCCGGCGGTCATGCCCGCGCGCTGCTGCCGCTCAAGGCCGATTTGCAGCTCGACGCGGCAAACCTGATCGTCAAGCAGGGGCTCAGCGTCCGCCAGACCGAGGCGCTCGCCAAGCGCCTGAGTAACCCTAAGGAAGAGCGCAAACCCACGAACGACGAGCTCATCGCCGAGAGCTACGGCCGTCTGGCCGCGCAGGAGCTCAGCGATAAGATTGGCCGTACCTGCCGCATCGTGTCCGGCAAGAAAAAAGGCCGCATTGAGCTCGACTATTACGGCATCGACGACTTAAACGATCTGCTCGAAGCGCTCGCCGCCATCAAACGCAGAAAGAACGGAGACGAATAACCATGTCCGATTTGATTCACGAGGGTCCCAAGGACCCGAATAAGCCGCCCGTGCCCGGCGAAGAAAAGCCCACCACCGAGCGCGAGCGCATGAAAAAAGTATATACTTACGTTGCGATCCTCTTCACCGTGGCATTTTTGCTGATTTTATGGACATTTCTCATGAATCAGCGTAGCATCAACGAGATCAAGGACGGCAACACCGCCCTGCAAAGCACCTTACAGCAGAACGACTCGCTCGAAGCGCACATCGCTGAGCTTGAAGAGCAGCTTGCGACCGCGGAAGAGGACAAAAAGGCGCTCGACGAGACCGTCGGCGTGCAGTCCAACCAGCTGCGCGCGCTCGACTGGCTGCTTGAGATCGAAAACGCCTACAACACCGGCGATCTCGACGCCGCGAAAGACAACATCCGCTCATTCGAGGAGACCGGCACGGTGGAATTCCTGCCCAAGGAGCCGCTGCGTACCGGTATCACCGGCGACGACGCCCCCTCCCCCGCCGCGCGCTACCAGTCCATTGTGGACAAGCTGTTTCCGGACGGCGTAAAATAAGAAGTCAAATGGTCATTTACTTTACAACGATAACGAGGTAAATCATTATGCTGGATATGAAATTCCTGCGGGAAAATCCCGATCTGGTCAAGGAAAACATCAAGAAGAAGTTCCAGGACGAAAAGCTCCCCCTCGTCGACGAGGTCATCGAGCTCGACGCCAAGAACCGCGCCGCCATCACCGAGGCGAGCGAGCTGCGCGCCAGCCGCAACGCCCTCTCGAAGCAGATCGGCATGCTGATGGGTCAGGCGAAGAAGGACCCGAGCAAGCTCGAAGAAGCCGAAAAGATCAAGGCGACCGTCAAGGCGAACGCCGACCGCCTGGCCGAGCTTGAAAAGCTCGAAGAGGAGTATGAGCAGAAGATCCACAAGATCATGCTGCTGATCCCGAACATCATCGACCCCAGCGTCCCCATCGGCCCGGACGACAGCTGCAATGTCGAGGTCGAGCGCTTCGGCGAGCCGAAGGTTCCCGATTTTGAAATTCCCTACCACACGCAGATCATGGAGAGCTTTGACGGCGTCGACATGGACGCCGCGGGCCGCGTCTCCGGCGCGGGCTTCTACTACCTGCTCGGCGACATCGCGCGCCTGCACGAGGGCGTGCTCGCTTACGCGCGCGACTTTATGATCGACAAGGGCTTCACATTCTGCATTCCGCCGTTCATGATCCACGGCAACGTGGTCGAGGGCGTCATGAGCCAGAACGACATGGATGCCATGATGTACAAGATCGAGGGCGAGGACCTCTACCTCATCGGCACGAGCGAGCATTCGATGGTCGGCCGCTTCATCGGCGAAATTCTGCCCGAGAGCAGCCTTCCCCAGACGCTCACGTCCTACTCCCCCTGCTTCCGCAAGGAGAAGGGCTCACACGGCATCGAGGAGCGCGGCGTTTACCGCATCCACCAGTTTGAAAAACAGGAGATGATCGTCGTCTGCAAGCCCGAGGACAGCATGGACTGGTACAACAGAATGTGGAAGTGGAGCGTCGAGCTGTTCCGCTCGATGGACATCCCCGTCCGCCAGCTCGAGTGCTGCTCCGGCGACCTCGCCGACCTCAAGGTCAAGTCCTGCGACATCGAGGCCTGGTCCCCGCGCCAGAAGAAGTATTTCGAGGTCTGCTCCTGCTCGAACCTCGGTGACGCGCAGGCCCGCCGCCTGAAAATTCGCGTCAAGGGCGAGGACGGCAAGATGTACCTGCCGCACACGCTGAACAACACCGTCGTCGCACCCCCGCGTATGCTGATTGCATTCCTTGAGAACAATCTTCAGGCCGACGGCAGCGTGCTGATCCCCAAGGTCCTCCAGCCCTACATGGGCGGCAAGACCGTTCTCATCCCCAAAAAGTAAATCCAATCCGCAATATTATTCCGCTTTTATACGATAAGTTTTCGTTTTTCGCACATTTTCAGCAAAGAGGTGCTTCCCGTGAAGAAGTTTTTTGAAGAGTTCAAGGCCTTTGCCATGCGCGGCAACGTCATCGACATGGCCGTCGGCGTCGTCATCGGCGGCGCGTTCGGCAAGATCACGAACTCTGTCGTCAACGATATCATCATGCCGCTCATCTCCATGCTGACCGGCGGCATCGACTTCTCCGCGTGGAAGTGGGTGCTCAAGGAGGCCGTCATGGAGGGCAGCAAAGTCGTCACACCCGAGGTCGCCGTCAACTACGGCAACCTGATCGCCGTCATCCTCGACTTCATCATCATCGCGTTCGCCGTGTTCTGCATGGTCAAGGCCATCAACAAGATGCACGACAAGCTCTCGAAGCCCGCTGAGCCGGAGAGCGAAAAGGCCCCCGAGCCGACGAAGGAAGAGCTGCTGCTCGCCGAGATCCGCGACCTTCTGAAGGAGCAGAGCAAATGAACGAGCTTCTCTTGCAGGGCCTCAGCGAGCTGGGGCTGGACGTGAGCCGCGCCGAGACGCTTGAGCGCTTCTCTTCCCTGCTGCTGGAAAAGAATCAGGTAATGAACCTCACGGCCATCACAGAGCCCGACGCCGTCGCGCAGCTCCACCTGCTCGACAGCGCGGCGCTGCTGCCATTTGTCGATCTGACGGGTAAAACCGTCGTCGACGTCGGCACCGGCGCGGGCTTTCCCGGGATGCCGCTGCGCATTTTAAAAGACGACTTCGACCTCACGCTGCTCGACTCGCTCGGCAAGCGCGTCAACTGGCTGCAAGAGGTCTGTGACGAGCTGCAATTAAAGCGCGTCGCCTGCGTCCACGCGCGAGCGGAGGAATTCGCCATGCAGCACCGCGAGCAGTTCGACATCGCCACCTCGCGCGCCGTCGCGCAGCTTTCGATCTTATCCGAGCTGTGCCTGCCGCTCATCAAGGTCGGCGGACAGTTCATCGCCATGAAGAGCGTCGACACCGAGGACGAGATCGCCGCGGCGAAGAGCGCCATCAAGACGCTCGGCGGCCACATCGTCAAGGTCGAGGACTACACCATCCCGACGAGCGACATCGTCCACCGCCTTGTCATCGTCGAAAAGGTCTCCCCTACCCCGCGCGCCTATCCGCGCGCCTTCGCCAAGATCAAAAAAGCCCCGCTGTAACGCATCAAATTCACAAAAAGGAGGTACGAGCCTTGTCTCAGGTCATCGCCGTCGTGTCCGGCAAGGGCGGCACGGGAAAAACTTCGTTCACGACGCTCACCGGCATGGCGCTCGCGCAGCTCGGCAAAAAAACGCTGCTGCTCGACTGCGACATCGGCCTGCGCAATCTCGACCTCTACCTCGGCGTATCGGATCGCGCGCTCATGGACTTCACCGACGTGATCGCCGGACGCACGACACTCGCTCAGGCCGTCGTGCGCCACCCGCTCTACCCGAACCTGTATCTGCTCACCGCGCCCGTCAGCTTCGGCGTGCGCCTGCCGAGCAAGCACGAGATGCAGCGGCTTATCGACGAGATCCGCCGCCATTTCGACTTCTGCCTCATCGACGCCGCCGCCGGCATCGGCGAAGCCTTCGCGCTTGCCACCTGCTGCGCCGACCGCGCCGTGGTCGTCACCACGAACGACCCCTCGAGCCTGCGCGACGCGCAGCGCACCGTGATGGAGCTGCACCGCTTCCCGAGCGGATACCTGCACCTTGTCGTCAACCGCGTGCGGCGCAAGCTCTTACAGTCCCTCCACACCACGATCGACGACGCCATCGACGCCGCGGGTCTTCCGCTGCTCGGCGTCATTCCGGAGGACGAGAATGTCCCCGCCGTTTTGGGGCGCGGACTTTCCCAGCGCCTCAAGTATCGCTCCGGCGCGCTCTGCGCCTGCGAAAACATCGCCCGCCGCCTGTGCGGCGAACGCGTGCGTCTGATGCGGCTGTAGCACCGGTTCACAAAGGCAAACACGCTTTTCCCGCAAACATCTTTTCAAAGCCTGCTTGCCCTTGTCAACCGATGAAAGTGCCGCTACAATAGAAAAATTCACATCAGAAAGGATTGTGACACTACATGAACATCGCTCTCATGGCACACGACAACAAAAAGGAACTGATGGTCCAGTTCTGCACGGCTTACGCCGGCATTCTGTCCCGTCACACTCTCTGCGCCACCAGCGTGACCGGTAAGATGGTCAGCGAAGCGAGCGGCCTTCCGATCCACCTGTTCATGGCGCGCATCCACGGCGGCGCCGAGCAGATCGGCGCGCGCATCTCCTACAACGAGATCGATATGGTCCTCTTCTTCTGCGACCCCGCCAACCCGCAGTATAACGACAGCCTGACCTATATCACCAAGCTCTGCGACCAGAACAACATCCCCTTTGCCACCAACCTCGCCACCGCTGAAATGCTCATCATGGGCCTTGCCCGCGGCGACCTCGACTGGCGCGATATCGTCAACCCGAAGACGAAGCCCTTCACCACCTGAGCACAAAATCAGGCGAATTTTCAATACAGCTAGTAATTTTCAATTTATAATATACAAACAGGAGTAGATTTTACCATGATGCAATCCCGTACACACAACTGCGGCGAGCTTCGCGCGCAGCATGCCGGTGAGCACGTCAAGCTCGTCGGCTGGATGGAGAACGTCCGCGAAGTCGGCGGCAGCCTCGCCTTTGTGGTGCTGCGCGACTTCTACGGCACGACGCAGATCGTCGTCGAGACGAGCGAGCTGCTCGCCCAGATCAAGGGCTACAACAAAGAGAGCACCATCTCCGTCGAGGGCACCGTGCGCGAGCGCGCAAGCAAGAACCCCAATCAGCCCACCGGCGACATTGAGGTCGTTCCCGAGAAGATCGAGCTGCTCGGCCGCTGCCGCTACAACTCCCTGCCGTTCGAGATCAACCGCAGCCGCGAGGCCGACGAGACCCAGCGCCTCAAGTACCGCTATCTTGACCTGCGCAATCCCGCCGTCAAGAAGAACATCATCCTGCGCTGCAACGTCATCGCCGCGCTGCGCAAGGCCATGATGGAGCACGACTTCCTCGAGATCACCACCCCGATCCTGACGGCCTCCTCCCCCGAGGGCGCGCGTGACTACCTCGTCCCCGCCCGCAAGCACCCCGGCAAGTTCTACGCCCTGCCGCAGGCCCCGCAGCAGTTCAAGCAGCTGCTGATGACCTCCGGCTTTGACCGTTACTTCCAGATCGCGCCGTGCTTCCGCGATGAGGACGCGCGCGGCGACCGCAGCCCCGGCGAGTTCTATCAGCTCGATATGGAGATGGCGTTCGCCTCTCAGGAAGACGTCTTCGCCGTCTGCGAGGATGTCCTGCCCCCGATCTTCGCGAAGTTCGGCACGTATGACATCGCATCTCAGCCCCCGTTCCGCCGCATCAAGTACCTCGACGCGCTCGAGATTTACGGCAGTGATAAGCCGGACCTGCGCATCGACCTGACCGCGACGAACGTCTCCTCCCTCTTCGAGGGAAGCAGCTTTGAGGTCCTTGCGGACAAGACCGTCAAGGCTGTCGCGATCTCCAACTGCTCGCTCACGCGCAAGCAGATCGACAAGCTCCTGACCGACTGCGAGGTGCAGGCAGGCGCGAAGGGCTACTGGTTCAAGGTCGACGAAAAGGGCGACCTCGCCGGCGGCATCGCGAAGTTTGTCGACAAGGAAGCTGCTTCCAAGCTCCTGCCGCTCGAGCCTAACACGCTCGTGCTCGTCGCGGGCGGCGAGCTGGCCACCAAGCTCGTCGGCGTGATGATCAAGACTTTCGGCCCCGCGTGCGAGGGTCACATGGACAAGGAGCGCTACGAGTTCTGCTGGATCGTCGACTTCCCGATGTATGAGATCGGCGACGAGAGCGGCGAGCTCGAGTTCTGCCACAACCCGTTCTCCATGCCCGCCGGCGGCCTCGACGTGCTGCTCAAGGCCGAGCGCGGCGAGATCGACCCGCTCACCATCACCGCCGACCAGTACGACCTCGTCTGCAACGGCGTGGAGCTCTCTTCCGGCGCGGTGCGTAACCACGACCCTGAGATCATGATCAAGGCCTTCGAGCTCGTCCGCCTCGGCGAAGAGGACGTGAAGGCCAAGTTCCCCGCCATGTACAACGCCTTCTGCTACGGCGCGCCCCCGCACGCCGGTATCGCCCCGGGCGTCGACCGCATGGTCATGCTGCTCGCCGGTGAAGATTCCATCCGCGAGATCATTCCCTTCCCGATGAACAAGAACGCCCAGGATATCATGATGGGCGCGCCCAGCGAGGTGACGCAGAAGCAGCTCGATGAGCTGCATATTGCGGTCACGGCGCATGAGGAAGAATAATTCAGCTCTCACTGCGTGAGGG